>Ga0070741_10002536_pt1 | contig 48603 bp, 43 predicted proteins | sample Coa_R1_4_FD_66440 | JGI IMG/M metagenome (GOLD analysis project Ga0070741, IMG submission 66440) | Surface soil microbial communities from Centralia Pennsylvania, which are recovering from an underground coalmine fire - Coalmine... | ecosystem: Environmental > Terrestrial > Soil > Unclassified ... | reverse complement strand
ACCTGGAGGTCCGGCTTGCCCGGCCGGCTAACGTTGGTCACGATCGTGAGGTGGTACAGGTAGGTCTTCTCCCATTCGAACGTCTGATCCAGCCATTCGCCGCGATCACCGGACAAGGGAATCTCTCCGGCAACATTGTCGGCCTTGCTATCTTCAGGGCGACGATAAATCCTGACGATGAAGCGCAGAACGTTCGAAGCCGGCGCCGCAGGATTGGTCCAGCTCAGGGCAACGCCACTTGCTGTGACCTGCGCCTGCAGATCGGAGGAAGGATGAAGCGTAAGTGCCGCCGGGACCTGAGCGATGTTGGATGGCCCGGCGCTTCGGCCGCTCTGATTCATCACTGTAACCGCATAGGTCAGCAGATCGGCGGGATGCTCCTCCTGCAACTGTGCCGGCAAGGTGTCGGTATAACTTGCCTGGACCTTGGCCACGGCTTGGCCCTTCTTTGCCTTTGGCTGGGCTGGGAAGCTGGATGGGGGCACTTCGACGATCGGATGATCACAATCCAACGGATTGGGATCAACACTGCGGCAGACGCGCGTAGGACCAGCGTGACGGATAGTCTGATGGTCCACGGTCTCGTTGGGAACAGTCCATGACAAGTAGACCTTATCGCCTTTGCGCACGGCGTGGAGATCGCCCACCCGGCGCGGGAGTTCCAACTCCGGGGGCAGAGGAACTCCCGGATTCGCACAGGAGTTCAGAAAAGAAACCAGTAGGAGCGCGAGAAATGCGCGGCCGCAGTCGCGTGCATGCTTCATCGGGGAGGTACGAGCGTAACACGTTTTCTCATCCGACCAGCTCTTTCACGGCTTCGCGGAATACGCGGGAGTGGTGGTCCACATCCTCTTTGCTGGTGGCCGGCGACATCAATGCCATGTTGTGGAAAGGCGTCAGCAGGATGCCGCGGTTCATGGCATAGAGATGCATGAAGCGTTCGAGTTCAAAGTCCATGGCATCGTGGGCCTCGGTGCCATTTCTAGGGACCTTCGAGGTGAACAGGTATTCCGCGCGGCATCCCAGTCGGGTCACGTGCCAGGGCACCTGGAATTCATCAATCGTCTTTTGCACTCCCGCGGTCCAGCGCTCTGCGAGGGGGATCATGGAATCAAAAGCCTCCCTGGTAAGAACCTTGGAGAGTGTTGCGCGCATGGCGGCCAGTGAGAGGGAGTTGCCGGCTAAGGTGCCGCCGATGCCGCCGGTATCGCAGTCTTCAAGGCTGTGCCGTTCCATGATCTTTTTTGCGATTTCTTCGGTGAACCCATAAGCGGCGCCTGGAACCCCTCCGGCAATGGCCTTGCCGAAGATGTAGAAGTCGGGCTCCAGATTTTCTTCGCGCGTGTAACCTCCTGGCCCGGCACAAATCGTATGCGTCTCATCGATCATCAGCAGGGTTCCCGTCTTGCGGCACAACTCGTGCATCGCCTTGTGGAAGCCCGGCTCTGGATGCACGATGCCGACATTCGTCATTACGGGTTCGGCCAATACACAGGCGACGTCGCCGGGGGCGAGGGCCTGCTCGAGCGCCGGCAGGTCATTGAACTCGACAACCTTGGTGGTAATCGCCGGATCGACGGGCGGCCCGATGTTTCCCCGCCGCGCATGCCCGACGCCGTTGTTGAGCGTGATGAAACTCTCATCGACGGTACCGTGGTAGCACCAGTTGAAAACGAGAATCTTCGGCCGGCTGGTAATCTGGCGCGCGAGACGGATCGAAAAACGGTTGGCGTCGGTCGCGGTAAGGGCGAATTGCCAGTATGGCAGCCCGAATCGCTTCTGCAACTCCTCCCCCACCCATACCGCATCTTCGCTGGGCAGCATCAGCGTGATGCCGCGCCGCACCTGCTCTTCGACGGCTTTTACGGTCGCCGAAGGCGAGTGGCCGGTCATCGCTCCCGTGTCGCCCAGGCAAAAGTCAATGTAGCGATTTCCGTCCACATCGTAAAAATGTGCGCCCTGCGCCTCGCGAACAAAGGGAGGAAATGCGCCCGCCCACTTGGCCATCCAGTTCATCGGCACGCCACCCAGCAGGGATTTGCCGGCACGCTCGAACAGCGCCCTCGACTTGGGGCGGTCGTTGACAAACCTTTGCTGCTCGCGCTGCATAAGGGACTGAAGGCGGTTGCGGTCAAGGCTGATCATGAGTTTTCGGAAAGAGGAGTGTAAGCAGGAGCGGGCACGGAGCGCAACTATTCAAATGCACCGAGCCTTGGATAATGGGGGCGCCGCTTATCGCGCTTTCTTTTCCTGCTCTGCCACCCGCGCTTTCACGATCTTCCGGATCAGAGCGGGCGAGAGAGGTTTGTCTACCGGGAACTGAATCGTCCCCTTTCCCGACTGCGTATAGCGCTTGAGTTCATCCTTGCAGGCACGGATTACCGCATAGCTCATCGGGAACAGGCTGCAGTGGTTCTTGAAGGCAGCAAAGGCGACCAGGTGTCCTTGGTAGTCGAAGGTTGGAATGCGGTAGCTGATACATTCGGTGGCTTCTTTCGGGGCAGCGGCCCGGATCGCCGCGCGAACTTTCTCAAGCGTGCTGCGCGCAGGTTCGGGGACGTCGGCGAGGTAGTCGTCTATGTCATTCGGAATTTTGTTTTTCGGCAGTGAACGGCGAACAACAGATTTCTTGTTCATAGATGCCATGCCGCGTCGGAGGCGTTCTGCAATCCGGCGATTTCGATCTTGTCCATCTGCTTCATAACTCTCTGACGCTTCTCTGTTTCTTACCGGGCTGATACCGCCAACAAAAACCAGGCTGCGTGCGGGAGCCACTGCTCTTGCCAGCGCCAGTCGTTGTCGGCGCCGGTCTGATGCCAATTCAGGTCGAAGTCAATGTCCTCTTCATCTTTGAAGCCGCTGGTGATGCCATTGGAAATTCCTCCCGGAGCATTGGTGAATTCCCAGGAATCGAAAAACATGTATTCCGGATTGTTGCGGCCGACTCCATAGAGCATGGAAGAATCGAACGGATTGAGCCCGAGGATCCAGTTGATCTGGTCGAGCGAGAACGATTGCAGCTTGTTCTGAAACGCGGGCTGGTTGGGGTATTCGCGTGCCGCCAGACGGGCCGCAGCGGCCAGCGAAGCGAGGCGGGCATTCTCTCCTTGCCACCATGGCGCCGCATCGGAATTGTGGGGGAAGAAGAAACTGGTGTGCCGGTTGCCTGATTTGTCCTGCACCAGCTGCCGCGCGTAGTCGAACGGGTTCGTGACTTCGACATTAAGCGCGAGTTGAAATTGAAGGGATTTCCGCACCGCCTCCAGAACCAACTGACGGTTTGGCGAGTCTGCAACCGGCAAATAGTAGAGCAGGCTGACCGCGGGAAACCCTGCGTCGGAGGCGTGAAAGAAGGGGCGCTGGACGTCGTCGGCTCGCCAATAGTTCTGATACGGGCCGGAGCTGATCAAGCGATCCATGAGATTTGCGGCGCGACGGTCGGCAGCTTCTTTGTACTTGATCTGCTTTGTCGCCTTGAACAGTTCCGTGGCGGCCGCGAGCGCGCAGTAGTCGTCGACGATGTTTTCTTTGCCGTCGTTGACCATCTTCAAGTTATTCTTCTCCAGAAAGTCAAATGCCTCTTCTGCAGCCTTGAGGTAATCCGCACTGTGAAACTCTCCCGGATGCGGGAACGTACTGGCCAGCGCGAGCGCGGCGATGGCTATACCGCCGCCAGAACGATAACTGACCTCGTACTCCATATCGTTGTTGGCCTGCTCGATCATGTCGCGGGGTTCCTGGCTGCTCGACTGGTAGATGCCGAATTTCTTCATCTCCCCGGCAACTTTGCGTTCTTCGGGAACCTGCTTCACGCCCCCATTCGAGATCGAGCGATAAAACGAAGCGTTCGGGTCTTTTACGCGCACGAGGTAGTCGGCGCCAAACAGGGCTTCGTCAAGCATGCGGTCCTTATAGCGCGCAAACTCCGGCAGCCCGCGCCGATCCAGTTCCTGCTCACTCTTCAACAGGCTGTAAACCACCAGCGGAATCTGCTGGGGATTGAAATAGGTTGAGAAGGACAGGTGCGAGAGATGCTTGCCATAGTCGCCGGTCGCGTCCCACCACCCGCCATGCGCGTCCAGTGTGCCCGGCTTCTTTCCGTCGAAGTGCAGATGCCGGTCGGCTTCATCCATGGGTCCGCTACTGCGCTCCTCTTTGAAGTAGTAGATAACGTCGGAAAGAGTTTTGCGATCGAGCAGGTATTTCTGAATGGCAAACGGGAAGGAGCGGACATCGCCCTGGCTGGTCCGGCAAGAGAGATAGTAGCTGCCCTCGTTGCGAAAGGAATCGAAGTCGAGCGTCCAGAAATTCCAGTCCCGCCATTTGCTGACCGGGCCGGCATGCGCGGGATGCACTGCGAGGACCTGCCGCTGGTTCCGTGAATCATTCAGCGCACAGTCAGAGACGGTATCACTTTGTTTCCCCAGTATGACCGCGTGCTTGGGAGCCTCGGGCTCATATCCCAGGTGATTGGTAAGAATTTGAGGCGCCTGCGCGAACGAGAACGAGGCCAGCAGGAGGATACATCCGGGGGCATGGTTCATCATGAAGACTCCGGTATTGAAACGATTCAGCAAAGATATCATTCGGTGCCGGCAGGAATTTGCGGGACGTGAAAACGTGGCCTCTGGTCGCGGGCGCCTACCCGCGCCTGGTTTCATTGCCCGCCGGTCTTTGCAACTTCCTGAATTCCCTATCGCAATGGGTCTTGCGCATCCCGGGCCGCGGGGTTATCATCTAACTAACCGGTTAATTAAGGCATGAAGCTCCCTGAACCTAAGTCGCCGTACGGGACCCGCGGCCGTCCCGACCAGAGCCGCGCCGCCATCCTCAAAGCCGCGGTTCGAGAGTTTTCCAAAGAAGGGATGGCCGGTGCGCGCACCGACGCAATCGCGCGCGCTGCTCGCGTCAACAAGGCGCTGCTCTATTACTACTTCAAAGACAAAGAAAGTCTCTATGGCGCCGCGCTCGACTATGCTTTCGGCCAACTCAGCGAGCACATGACGGAGGTCCTCAATCGCGAACTGCCTCCTGGGGAGAAGGTCCTGATTTACGTGGCCAATTATTTCGACTTTGTCGCCAGCCATCCCCATTTTCGCAATCTCATCCAGATGGAAACCATGCGCGCCGGGCAGGGTTCCCCGCACTTACAGCGCGTAGCCAAACGCTATTTCATGCCCCTCTACACCAGGTTGGGCGGGGTCATCCGGCAAGGCGTCGCTTCCGGCGAGTTCCGTCCCATTGATCCCATGCAATTCATTCCTTCCATGGTTGCACTGGTGGTTTTCTACTTCATCAGCGCGCCGGTCATGAAGACCGTAACCGGGTTCGATCCGCTGTCGCCCGAACGCGTTGCCGAGCGCAAGGCCGCGGTACTCGACTTCGTTTCGGCCGCATTGTTCCAGAGGTTGCCCAAGGGAGAACCGAAGTGAGCGCACGCAATAAATTCATCATCCTGCTCAGCATCATCTGCCTGATCGCGCTCGGTTATTACTTTTTCTCTACTCCGAGCAACAAGGACCTGATCCTGATTGGAACCGTGGATTCGAACCAGGTCGTGGTCAGCCCGCAGATTGCGGGCCGTATTCAAAAGCTGCTGGTGGATGAAGGAACGCCGGTGAAGGCTGGAGACCTGATCGCCGTCCTTGATGCGTCCGAACTCGAAGCCCAGGAGCGCGCCGCGGCGGCTACGATCTCCAGCCTGAAGTCGAAGGTCTCCGAGACCGAGGCGACGCGCGAAGCCACGCAGGGCTCCACCTCGAGCAGCGTCGCGAACGCGCAGGCCCGACTGGCCTCCACCCGCGCGCAATTGCTGCAGGCCGAAGCCACCCTGACGCGTACCGAGAGTGACAGCCGGCGAATGATCGAACTCGCGAACCAGGGAATCGCTTCCGAGCAGGAAAAGGTCCAGGCGGAAAGCAATCTGAAGGCGCAGACCGCGCTGGTGCAGTCTTTGAAAGACCAGGTTGCGGCCGCGCAGGCCGAGTTGAATATGGCGATCGCCAACACTCATCAGGCGCATGCTGCCCAGAGCACCGTGGCATCTACACGGGCGCAGATGGCGAATGCCGAAGAAATGTTGAAGCAGGCCGAGGTGAGGCTTGGCTACACCAAGATATACGCCCCGGTAAGCGGAACGGTTTCGGTTCGCGCGGCACGCGAAGGCGAAGTGGTGAATGCCGGACAGGCGATCGTGACGGTGGTGGACCTGAGCGATACCTGGGTTCGCGCTGCAATGCCTGAAACCGAAGCGGACCACATCGGCTACGGCGACACGCTGCGAGTGCGGTTGCCGGGAGGAACCATCACCTCGGGCAAAGTATTCTTCAAATCCGCGGAAGCTGATTTTGCCACGCAACGCGACGTGAGCCGCCGCAAGCGCGACATCAAGACCATCGTCCTGAAAGTGCGCCTGGATAATCCCAAGGGCGCCTACGTTCCCGGCATGACCGCCGAAGTGCTGGTCTCCCCTGACCAGTTGAAGGGCATCGCCTCCAACCAGAAGACGGCCGAGAAGCAGCCATGATGGCGGAATTCCAAAAGAACGGCGCGAATGGCGGTGCCGGAAACGCCATCGCCGTCGAGCACATCGTCAAGAAGTACGGCGACTTCACCGCGGTGGACGACATTTCTTTCCAAGTGAAAGAAGGAGAAATTTTCGGCCTGCTGGGACCGAACGGTGCAGGCAAATCAACCCTGATTCGGATGATGACCACGCTGATCCCGATTACAGCCGGCAAGGCATATATCGGCGGGCACGACGTGCAGAAGGACCCCGACGCGGCGCGGCGCATGATCGGCGTAATTCCGCAGGCGCTGACCAGCGATCTCGATCTCACCATCGACGAGAACCTGAATATTTACGCCAAGCTCTACGATGTGCCCGCCAAGAAACGCCGCGCGGCGATTGATGAACTCCTCGAACTGGTAGACCTGACCAAGTGGCGCGATGCGCAGACCAAAACCCTTTCTGGAGGCATGCGACGCCGTCTGGAGATCGCTCGCGGCCTGGTGCACAGCCCGCGCATTTTCTTTCTCGACGAACCCACCACCGGACTGGACCCAGTCTCCCGGGTTGCGGTCTGGGAAATGTTGACCAACATCAAATCGAATCGCCAGCTCACGATTCTCATCACCACGCACTACATGGACGAAGCAGACCGCCTGTGCGACCGCATCGCCATTGTGGATCACGGCAAGCTGGTCGCGCTCGATACGCCCCCGGCCCTGAAGGCGAGCGTGCCGGGATCGAACGTGATTGAAGCGCAATTCGACAATGCCCCAGCGGATTGGGAGCAGCGCCTGCACAAATTGTCGGATGTCACCTCGGTCCAGCACGAGGGTGCAGGCATGTATCGCGTACTTACCGGCGATGGCTCGAAAACCACAACGGAAATGGTAGAGGCGGCGGTGAAGGCCGGTGCCCGCGTGCGTTCGCTGTCGGTACAGAACACAACCCTGGACGACGTGTTCGTCCACTACACCGGGCGCCAGCTGCGCGATGAACTGGTCAAGTCGTACGGCTTCGTCATGCCGCCCCGGCCAGGAATGCAGCCATGAACCGAATGATGGCGATTGTCGAGCGCGAAATGCGCAAGTTCTTCCGTTCCCCGGCGCTGATGATGGCCTCCATGATATTTCCCCTGGTGCAGTTGATCGTGCTGGGCAACGCCTTCGGCGGCAAGATACGCGACGCGCGCCTCGGAGTAGTGGACCAGGACGGCGGCACCCAAGCGCTCAAAATTCGCGAGGCCTTCGATTCCGTGCGCGCCAACATTCGCACCTTCGAGCCGGTGTACTACGACAACGACAAGCAGGCGATGGAGGATGTGCGCAATGGCAAGATCCAGGGCGCGGTGATTATTCCTCCACAGTATTCGCGGCGCGTCTACGAGGAGAACCATCCCCGGATCGCCCTGATAGTAGATAACAGCGACAATTTCATGAGTTCCACGCTGGAGCAGGAACTGGCGGACCTGACCAACGCGCTCAATCAGCCCGCCATCGAACCCAGGCTGCTGCAGAAAACTGCGCTCGATATCGTAGAACTCTATCCCTACATCGAGTACATGAAGTATCTTCTGCCCGGCTCGATCACGCTGGCGATGTTCGTGTCGGTCATGATCGGCGGGGGCATGTTGTACATCGACGACAAAGCCCGGGGTGTGCACGAAGGATATCTCGTCACCCCGATTACGAAGACAGAACTGGTCTTGGGACTGAACGCGGCGGGAGCGATCAAGGCAGTGTTGACGGGCGTAATCATCACCCTGATCGGATCGCTGCTTGCCGGCGTCGGGACCATCTTCAACCTGGGAACAATCCTGGGATTGATGGTAATGATCCTGCTCACCTCGATCGCATTCAACACCATGATGTTCCTGCTGATGGTGCGGGTCGACGATCCACTGGTTCCGCGCGCGATCTTCGGCATTCTGAATACGCTGCTGTTTTTCCCCAGCGGCTCGATTTATCCCGTGCAGGCGTTCCCGTGGTGGCTGCGCGCGATTGCCAAGGCGGATCCGTTTACCTACGCGGTACACGGGTTCAAGTCGTTGTTGCTGAAAGAGACGACCTTCACCGCGATCTGGCCCGACATGGTGTACCTGACCATCTTCGGAGTGATCACGCTGAGCATCGCGACACCGCTCTTTAAAAGAACACTGTGATTGGCGGTTGCCATGTTCAATTGAAAGCCGAACCGCAACCGCCTTGCACAGTGACCCTCACGTCCTCCCGTGGCTAACAAATCGGCAAACGGCAGGCGAAAATCGTTGATCCTCCCTGACCCGGAATCCATTATCCTGTGAGCGCCATGACCTTGATGGATTCGCAAAAATACGACGAGTCACGCGAGCGTCGCCGCCGCAACCTGATCATCGTTGCCGTGGTTGTGGTCCTGATCCTGGCCTGGACGGCCTATCACTTCCGCCATTATCCCGAGCGCCGCGCCGTAGCCCAATTCCTGGAGCAGTTACAGAAGCAGAACTACGAAGCCGCTTACGGCATCTGGTTCCATGATCCCGACTGGAAGCAGCACCAGCAGAAGTATTCGAACTATGGCTATGCGGATTTTTATCGCGACTGGGGGCCGGGCGGCGAGTGGGGTCTGATCAGAAGCTATGAAGTCGACTGTTCCTACAGCCCGAGCGATAGCAGCGGGGTGATCGTGCAGGCCACAGTGAATAAGCGTTTAGAGCACCCATATTTCTGGGTGCAGAAAAGCGACCACACGCTCTCGTTCTCTCCCAACGAGGTGCAATGCGGAAATTGGTTCGGCTGGCTGACGGAGTAAGTTTCGACGTTGGATACGGGCAAGATCCGCGTATCCACATCGAATGCTCTATGCCCTTACCGCGAAGTGTTCCAGCGTCTTCTGCAACGATGCTTCATCGGCCACGTTGACGCAGTTCCTCGAGCGGTCGATCTGGCGCATCAGGCCGCACAGTACCTTCCCTGGGCCAAGTTCCACGAAGGTCTGAACACCGTTCTTGATCAGCACGCGGATGCAGGGGTCCCATTTCACCGACCCGGTGACCTGCCGGACCAATGCGTCCCGGCTGTGGTCTCCATCCCGGACGACCGCTGCATCAACATTGCAAACCACGGGAGTAGCGGGACTTTGAAATTGCAACGCGTTCAAGTCTGACGCAAGCCGGTCCTGCGCGGGCTTCATGAGCGAGCAATGGAAGGGGGCGCTCACGGGAAGAACCTTTGCCTTCTTTGCGCCACGTTGATCGGCGAGTTTGGCCGCGCGTTCAACTGCGGCGGTGTTTCCTGAAATCACGATCTGTTCAGGCGAATTGAAATTGGCCGGCTCGCAAATTTCATGTTCAGCCGCATCCCGACACACATGTGCGACCCGGTCAAAATCCATACCTAAAATCGCGGCCATGGAACCCACACCGAGGGGAACGGCTTCCTGCATATACTTTCCGCGATCTCGAACGGTACGCACCGCATCCGCGAACCTCAACGTCCCGGCGGCAACATGGGCCGAATATTCGCCGAGGCTATGGCCGGCCACGTAATCCGCCTTCAGGCCGCGTTCATTCACCACCCGCCATGCTGCAACCGAGGCGGCAAGGATCGCGGGTTGCGTGATCTCCGTCAGGCGCAGCCGCTCTTCCGGCCCTTCGAAACAGATCTGCGACACTTTGTAGCCGAGCGCTTCGTCGGCCTCTTCGAAAGTCTGCCGCGCGATGGGATATTTTTCTGCCAACTGCTTGCCCATGCCCACGGCCTGCGATCCCTGGCCGGGAAAAAGAAACGCAATCAGGTGATTCGTCATAAAGTAGCTTTTGGAGATAACCGACGTTTTCAGTTTCGGAAGTACTCGTAGTGCACGCCAGATCCTTCGTCTTGGCTCAGGATGATGTCAACAAAGAATGACGGTCTTACCGGCGGCCGCGTGGACTGCGCCTAATTCTTTCGCGATCGCATCATTGATGCGGTGCTCGGCAAATTCCGCGGCCACGCGAATCGCATTCTTGATCGCGTTTGCATTTGACGAGCCATGGGTAATGAAGCACACGCCTTTCACTCCCAAGAGCGGCGCTCCGCCGTATTCCGTATGGTCAAGCCGTTTCTTGAAATCAGCAAACGCGCTCCGCGATAGCAGAGCCCCCACTTGCCGCGTAATCGTCGCCCGCAAGCTCTCTTTTAAAGTCGCGCGCACCAGGTTGGCAACCCCTTCGGAAACCTTGAGCGCAACATTGCCGACAAATCCGTCGGCGACGATCACCTCGACCTGGCCATTGTAGAGGTCGCGTCCTTCGACATTCCCAATGAAGCGCAGCGGCAACTGCTTCAGCAGCTGAAACGCCTCGCGCGTTAACTCATTGCCCTTGACGTCTTCTTCCCCGATGGAAAGCAATCCCACGCGAGGTCTCGGAGTGCCGAACATGCTGCGAAAGTAAACTTCGCCCATCACGGCGAATTGCGCCAGGTTGTGGGGCTTGCAATCTACGTTGGCGCCCACATCCAGGAGCGTGGCTGCCGTACCCAGAGCAGTCGGGAAAACCGCAGCCAGCGCTGGCCGGTCCACCCCCGGAAGCGCGCCCAGCACCATTTTCGCGGTGGCCATGGCCGCGCCCGTGTTGCCGGCGCTCACGAAGCCCGACGCCTCGCCTTCCCGTACCAGGCGCAGGCCCACACGCATCGAAGAATCGCGCTTGGCGCGGACTGCCTGCACCGCTTTGTCCTGCATGGTAATGACTTCGCTGGCGTGAACGATTTCCAACGGCAGCCCGGCAGCATTGGGATGGCGGTCTAACTCAGGTTGGATGACCTCTTCACGCCCCACCAGGAGCACGGGGATTCCATACTGCCGCGCCGCCTGGATCGCACCTTCGACCTCAGGCTTTGGCGCGCGGTCAGAACCCATCGCGTCCAGCGCTATGACGCTTGGCATGAAAAGGGGCTAGCTCGATTCCTCGACGTCGAGAACTTCGCGCCCTTTATAGTACCCGCACTTGGGGCAGGCGCGGTGCGGCATTTTCTTTTCGTGGCAGTTTGGGCATTCAGAGAGTGAATGGCCCTTCAGGGCGTCGTGCGCGCGCCGGGTACTGGTGCGTTGCTTGGAATGACGTCGTTTCGGATTGGGCATGATGGTTCCTTTTTCGAGGGCCTTCTGAGGCCGGATTCCTGCTGCGACTTAGCGGTTCAGCTTGTCGCGAAGATCCTTGAGCGCTTCCCAGCGCGGGTCCTGCACCGGTTCAGCGCACGAACACTGTTCTGCGTTCAAGTTCATGCCGCACTGAGGGCATAGGCCCTTGCAGTCTTCGCGGCATAATGCTCTCAAGGGAAGCGCTAATATTACCTGCTCGCGCAGCGAGTCTTCCAGTTGCAGTCCCTTGCCTTCGTAGTAGCCGATCTCGGCATCGGCCTGCGTGACCGAGATTTCTTCCTTGCCGGCGTCAGAGCCGAGAGGACGGTAGAGCAGGTCGAAGCTTCGGTTCACGTCCTGCACCACCGGTTCAAGACAACGGGCGCAAGCCAGTTCGATGCTGGTTGCAACCGTGCCATTCAGGCGTATGTCTTTGATGACCTGATGCTTACCGTGACGCTCTTCGACCAGTTGCGCCCGTCCGGAGCTGCGAAGCGGAGTACGCTGGCGCAAGTCCGCCCCGAAATCGATCACACCGGGGCCGAGCTCCTCCTGAAAATCCACCGGATGGAGCTCCAACTCTCTGATTTCGATGAACATCGGGAACTCCCGCGCCCCCACCTGAACCGCGCAGGCCGCGGAAGCATGCTCAGACGCGTAACTGCTCAAGGGAGCAGAACTTAAGAATATAAGGGGGTGGGAGAGAGTGTCAAGAAATGGGGAACGATGGTAGAGCCTACCCACATCGTATCCCCCTGGCGAAGTTGCAGTGCATGAGTGAGAAGCGTGGTCGAGAGCTTGAGGTGTGATGTTCCTAGGCACCACTAGATAATGAGGAACGGATGGAACTCAGCCGTCAAACGAATTTGCGCATGAGCACATTCTTGTTCCCGTAGGGCCCAACTTCCTTGAAGCCCAGCTTCCTAAACATGGAAACGGTCCCGTGGGTCGAGACATTCCCGAATGACGATGCATGACCCCGCTGCTGTAACTCGGAGCGGCGTAGCTCATCAAAAGGAACCAGTGGGAAGGCCTCGACCAGTCCGCCGCCTTTTTTTCTGATGGATGCCAAGGCCACCTTCAATGCCGCCGTCCCGACACCCTGCCTGCGAAATTTCTTGTCCACGACGAAGCAGGTGATGCGCCACAGCTTCCCTTCTCTCTGCTCGTGAGGGCGGTAGTTCGGGCTGTGATCAATGCGCGGAAGCTCCTCGCGCAGGCCGTACTGACACCAGCCCACAGGTTCTCCTTCGGCGTAGACGAGAATGCCATGCGCCTGGCCTGCGTCGACCAGGCGTTTCTTGTCGCGGCGGTTGACGACCGATCTCACTGCTCTGATCTGGGAATTCTCGCCCGGCCTCGCTCGTGCCCGCTGAAAATGCATGCACCAGCAGAAATCCCAGCCATTCTTTCGAGTGAAAAGCTTCTCGAAGTCGGGCCAGGTCTGGGGAGAGAGTTCCCTGGTCGTGTAGGAGGCAGCCGGCATCCACTGGACATTGTAATGTCAGTCTTTCAGGTATTCTGAATCGTCGAGAATGGGCCTCGATCAAACAAGAATGATCCCTTGCCAGCGACATCTGTTCGATATCCCCGACCACATCGCCTACTTGAACTGCGCCTACATGTCTCCGCTGATGCGGAGCGCGATAACTGCGGGCGAGGAAGGATTAGCGCGAAAGTCTCGTCCGTGGGAAATTCGTGCTGAAGATTTTTTCAACTCATCGGAGGAATTTCGGACGGTCGCGGCGCGAATGTTCGATGCCACGCGCAACGATATTGCGATTATTCCGTCCGCGAGCTATGGGATCTCGACCGCAGCCCTGAATCTGCCAATTTCGCGCGGCCAGAACATCTTGATGCTCGATGAGCAATTCCCTTCGAACGTCTATCCCTGGCGCCGGCTTGCGCATGAGAAGCAGGCTTCCATCGCCATGGTGCCCTGGCCCGAAGACGGCGACTGGACTGCGGCAGTCTTGCGTGAGTTAAGCGATCGGATAGCAATTGCCGCGCTACCTAACGTTCCGTGGACCAGCGGTGGCGTACTCGACCTGGCTCGCATCAGCGAAGCCTGCCGCAGGAATGGGACCGCACTCGCGCTCGACCTCACCCAATCGCTTGGCGCGCTGCCCTTCAGCGTAAAACAAGTGCAGCCCGATTTTGCCATCGCCGCAAATTACAAGTGGCTGCTCGGCCCTTATTCCATTGGCGTGATGTACGTGGCTCCGAAGTGGCAGCAGCAGGGGCGACCGCTCGAGGAAAACTGGATTCAGCGTGAAAACGCGCGCGACTTCTCCGGGCTCATTCAGTACGTCGATGGCTACGAACCCGGCGCGCGGCGCTTTGATATGGGCGAGAGATCGAACTTTACCCTGCTCCCCGCCGCCCGAGCGGCCATGGAGCAGATTCTCACCTGGGGTATCGAAGAAATTTCCGCCTATTGCGGCGCTCTAACCAAGCCGCTGGCCGAAGCTGCTCCCGCCGTGGGATTAACTCCTTGGCCGGAGAAGTTCCGCGCTCCACACTATCTGTGCCTGCGCACCCGAACTCAGGTGCCTGCGGACCTGATGGAGCGCCTGCAGAAGGGTCATATCTTCATCAGCGTGCGCGGAAGTTCGCTGCGCATCACTCCCCACGTGTATAACTCGAAGGCCGAGATCGAGAAGCTGCTGTACGTCATGGAGGAAACTCTGCGCTGATGGCGATGTGGCACGCAACTTCGACGCCCCGTTCGCAGCCAGTTTTGAAGTCGAGGCGCCGGGAAGAGTTGCGGGCATTGCCAATCGTTGTCGCGGCCTTTCTGTTGCGGCTGTGGATCGCATCCGGGACTTTTTTGAATCCGGATGAAGCGCTCCACTTTCTGGTTGCCAACAAGCTTTCGTGGGCGGCAGCGTTCAAGGCAAGCCTGTCAACCGCGCACCCCCCGGGATTGATCTTCGTCCTCTACTTCTGGCGGCATCTGGGAACATCGGAACTGGTCTTGCGCCTGCCATCCATCCTGGCCGGGACAGTTTTCTGCTGGCTGTTCTTTCGCTGGCTGGAACGCGTGTTTGATCGCAATGCTGCCTGGATTGGATTGCTCCTGGCAAGCTTCCTTCCCCCGGTCATCGCGCTTTCCACAGAGATTCGGCAGTACGCGTTCCTGCTCATGTTCATGGCCGGCGCCATGGACCTGTTCGAGCAGGCATTGGCACAGAGATCGTGGTTGAAAATGTCAGGCAGCGGGCTGTGTCTGTGCCTTGCCCTGACATTTCACTATTCCGCATTGCTGTTTGCGCTTGCGTTCGGGATTTATGGCCTGCTGAGGATCCTCAAACACCCGACCGATCCGGAAGTGCTTGCGAGTTGGGGGATCGGACAACTGGGTGCGCTCGCGCTGTTCGGCTACTTCTACGTCCACCACATCGCGCACCTTGCCGCAAATACGATGTCCCAACAGACCATCGCGGGCTGGTTGTCGAATTCCTACTATCATCCCGGAAAACAGAATGTGCTGCTATTTGCCTTCGCACGCACGTTTGGGGTGTTTCAGTTCGTGTTCGGCCAATTGGCGATTGGAGACGTCGCGGGAATCGCCTTCTTCGCTTCGATTGTCCTGCTGTTGAGAAGAAGGACATGGATCGTTGCCGCCTTTCTGGCGTTGCCGTTTCTAGTCGCCTGCGCGCTGGCAATCGGCGGCAAATATCCGTACGGGGGCACGCGACATTCGGCCTTCCTGGTCCCGTTTGCGATTGCGGGGGCCAGCGTCGCAATCGATTTCCTCCTGAAAGGAAGGCTCAAATCGGGGTTTGTCGTGGCAGCGCTCATTCTCTTTTCTAGCGCTCTGTTTGGCAAGCCTCATCGTCCCTACATCACGCGCGCCGACCAGAGCAGCGCACACATGCAGCAGGCCGTTCGTTTTCTTCGCGAGCATGTCCGGCCCGGCGAAAGCATTCTTACCGACTATCAATCGGGGCTGCTGCTCGGGCATTACTTATGCGAACAGAAACCGATGGTGTTCAATACGTCCGTGACTGGATTTGAAGAGTTTACGTGCCAAGGCCTGCGTGTGATTTCGACTGGGCCCCAAGTCCAGATTTTCTCGGACGCAACGTTCCTGGATCCGAGACTTTGGGCCTCTCTATCCGATGGCTTTGGAGTGCTCGCCGGACAGAAAGTATGGGTCCTGCAGGCGGGATGGGATCTCGGGCTCGCGGCGCAAGGGCCGCTCAAGTCGTTTGGAAAGAATATTGAGGTCTCGGAGTTTGTGGCGCCAAAGCGGTAGCAACCTGAACTCCGTCCTGCCGCGATCAGCGACTGTCAGCCGGAGGAGGTCGCGCCCCTCAGCCTAGAATTGGCAACGAGCGAATCCGCTTCCTCGTCGCAGCATAGATCGCATTGCACAATGCCGGCGCGACTGGCGGAACCGGGGGTTCGCCCGCTCCGGTGGGCGACTCAGTGCTCTGTACGAAGTAAGCTTCCACCGCGGGAGCTTCGTTCATGCGCAGGGGTGCGTAATCGTCAAAGTTTCCCTGCACGATGCGCCCCTTATCAATGGTGATCTGCGCACGCAGCGCATTGGCCAGGCCGAAAATGATGGCGCCCTGAATCTGCTGCTCCAGCCCATTGGGGTTGATCACCTGTCCACAGTCGAGCGCGCCGACCACACGATGCACGCGCGGCTTATCGTTTTCCATCGAGACTTCGACCACTTCAGCGGCATAAGTGTTGAAGGAGGCAAAACAGGCGATGCCCTGGTAGTGGCCGGCGGCAAGCGGCTTTCCCCATCCTGCCTTGTCGGCCGCGAGCTGCAGCACGCCGCGCATGCGTGCCGACTGCCAGCCATTCAGCGTTTCATCCTCGGCCAGCATGTGCAGGCGGAACTCCAGTGGGTCTTTGCCCGCAGCCGCAGCCAACTCATCCATGAAGCTCTCGCTGGCGAATCCGGCCTGCAGCGCGTTCACTGAGCGCATCCATCCCAGGGGCACAGGAGTCTCAGTCATGACATAGTCAATTACGGCGTTCGGAAACGCATATACAAACGAGCTTTCGTCTTTCAGTTCAGAATCGATCCCGCCCTCCGTCGGATATCCCTTCTGGCCATTTATCGAGGGCATGACAATGCGATGTGAGAATGCCACCGGCCATCCTTGTGAACCTAAGGTCGCACTCAGGTGGTGATAACTTGCGGGACGATAGGTCGAGTTGCGCATATCGTCCTCGCGAGTCCACAGCACCTGCACCGGACCATGGATGGCCTTGGATACTTGCGCGGCTTCGACTCCGTAGTCGTGCTCCAGGCGCCGGCCGAAGCCTCCCCCGATCAAGGTGATGTTCACCTTCACCTGGTCGGGATCAAGACCGATGGCCTGCGCCACGGAATCGCGGACATCCTGCGGAACCTGGGTCGGCGCCCAGAGCTCGCAACTCGAGCCCTTGAAGTGCGCGACGCAATTGCCCGGTTCCATGGGCGCATGTGCCATGAACGGCAGTTGGTAAGCCGCTTCCAGGCGGCGCCCCGATGCCTTCGAAGTGTCGCCGACAGTGTAGAGAGTCGCGGCCTTTCCCGACGCAGCCTTCTTCAGCGATTCATATATCGCGGGCGTGTTCAGGTCTTTGTTGGGGCCTTCATCCCAAGTCACGTTGAGTGCGCGCCGGCCCGCGATCGCACCCCACACGCTGTCCGCGACGACCGCGACGGAGGACTCCCCGATCTTGCCGACATAACCCACGCCGGAAACTTTTTTTGACTCCTTGTCGTCAAAGCTCGCGACCTTGCCGCCAATCACCGGGCAGCGCGCGAGCACCGCGTATTTCATGTTGGGAAGACGGAAGTCGATGCCATAGCCGGCCTTGCCCTGCACCTTCTCCGGCGTATCCAGCCGCGGCATAGGCTTGCCAACAATCTTGTAATCTTTCGCCTGCTTGAGCGGAGGATCGCTCGGTACCGGCAAACTCGCCGCCTTGCTCGCGAGTTCTCCGTAGGTGAGCTTGCGGTTGGAAGCGGCGTGAATGACGGTGCTGTTCTCGGCCTTGCATCCGGAACGCGGTACTCCCCACTCGAGAGCGGCAGCCGAGATCAGCATCTCGCGGGCGGCCGCTCCAGCCTTACGCATTGGGTCCCAAGTCGTGCGGACGCTGGCGCTGCCTCCGGTGCTCTGATCTCCGTAAAGGGTGCTGGCGCCGGCTTGTTCGATTTGAATTTGCTTCCAGTCCGCCTCGAGTTCCTCGGCGAGGATCATGGGTAGCGAGGTGCGCACGCCCTGCCCGATCTCGGAGCGCGCCACCACGATGGTGATTTTCCCGTCAGAAGCGATTTTCAGATAGGCATTGGGCGCGAAGGCATTTTTACCGGACGCAGCGCCACCATGCGGCAGGTAAAAGCCGATCACGAGTCCCGCCCCGGCGGCGGCTCCGGCAGTAAGAAATTCGCGGCGGGAAAGAGGCGTCATTGCGCACCCCCGTTGCCCGCAGCACGATGAATGGCACGCCGGATGCGATCGTAAGTTCCACAGCGGCAGATGTTGCCCGACATGGCTTGCGTGATCTGGTCATCGCTTGGCTGCGCGGTTTTTGCAAGCAGGGCCGCCGCGCTCATGATCTGCCCGGGCTGGCAGTAGCCGCATTGCGGAACTTCTTCGGCAATCCATGCCTGCTGCAGCGCATGCAAGCCGTTGGCAGATAAGCCTTCGATGGTCGTGATGTTCTTCCCTGTGGCCTGCGACACCGGAGTCGAACAGGACCGCGTCGCGTTGCCGTCCACGTGGACGGTGCAGGCGCCGCACAATCCGGCACCGCACCCGAACTTGGTTCCGGTCATCTGAAGATTGTCGCGCAACACCCACAACAGCGGGGTGTCGGGCGAGACGCTTACCTTGTGCTCACTGCCGTTGACACGAAGAGTGAAGTCAGCCATGACGGCCCTCGATGGTTCGAAGAAGCTCCCCATGGTATCGAAAAGGCGCGCAAATCGAAACAAGGCGCGCCGTCCACTTGTGTGGAAGGGCGCCATGGGCCGCGCAGCGGTTCCGCGCTGCTATAATCGATGATTACCCTGATGAGCAAGAAGCGCCTGATTCGATCCACTACAGTCTTATGCGTTCGCCGCGAGGGGCATGTCGTGCTGGCCGGAGACGGTCAAGTGACTCTCGGCGAAGGTGTTATTAAACATTCGGCCAAGAAGATCCGCCGCCTTTACCAGGACAAGATCCTGGCCGGGTTCGCCGGCTCAACCGCCGATGCCTTTTCCCTGTTCAGCCGTTTCGAGTCTAAACTCGAGCAATACCATGGCAATATTGGCCGCGCCGCCGTAGAACTGGCGAAGGACTGGCGTACCGATAAATTTTTGCGCCATCTGGAAGCCCTGCTGCTGGTTTCAGACAAGGAGCAGACGTTTCTGTTGAGCGGCCAGGGCGATGTCATCGAACCCGATGGCGGCATTGCGGCCATCGGCAGCGGCGGGCCCTATGCCCAGGCTGCGGCGCAGGCCTTGATCGAGCACACCGAGCTTTCCGCGCGCCAGATCGCCGAAGAAGCAATGAAGATTGCCGGCAAAATGTGCATCTATACCAACGACAAGGTAACGGTCGAGGAGTTGTAGCTCGCTGCAATAAACAGAAGGGATGACCGGATTTGGATCCGGCCAGGACGGGCGAGCATCCCCCGCCCTGAACAAAATTGATTATGGCCATTTACTTACCCGGAACGATGGACGAGGAACAGATCGCGCTCGACGAACTCACCCCGCGTGAGATCGTGGCCGAGTTGGATAAGCACGTCGTAGGGCAGAAAGATGCCAAGCGCGCGGTGGCGATCGCTTTACGCAACCGCATGCGCCGCCAGAAACTGGCGCCCGAACTCGCTGAAGAAGTGATTCCGAAAAATATCATCATGATCGGGCCCACAGGCGTGGGAAAGACCGAGATTGCGCGCCGGCTGGCGAAACTGGCGAACTCTCCGTTTCTGAAAGTTGAAGCTTCGAAATTCACCGAAGTCGGTTATGTGGGCCGGGACGTCGAATCGATGATCCGCGATCTAGTCGAGATCGCGATTGACATGGTCCGGGAAGAAAAGCTTGAGGACGTTTCCGACAAGGCCGAGTTGAACGCCGAGGAGCGCTTGCTCGACATCCTGCTGCCGGTGGCGGCGCCGGCGCGTCCCGCGGAACCGCACGCCGGGTTTGTTCTCGAAGGCGCAACCAGCAGCGGCGATTCGTACAATCGCACACGCGAAAAGCTGCGCCAGCAGTTGCGCGAGGGCAAGCTGGATGAGCGTACCGTCGAAATCGAAACCCGCGAGCGAAACTTCCCTTCCTTCGAGATCATCTCGAACCAGGGCGTCGAAGAGATGGACGTCAACGTAAAAGACATGTTGCCCAATATCTTCGGCCAGCGCACCAAGAAGCGGAAGATGAAGGTGAACGAGGCGTTCGAGTACCTGATCCAGGAAGAGGAACAGCGGCTCATTGATATGGACCAGGTCACGCGCGCCGCCATCGATCGGGTCGAAGATTCCGGGATCATCTTCCTCGACGAAATTGACAAGATTGCCGGGCGTGAAAGCGGCCATGGCCCGGACGTGTCGCGCGAAGGAGTGCAGCGCGACATCCTGCCAATCGTGGAAGGGACCACGGTGAACACCCGGTACGGCATGGTGCGGACCGATCACATCCTGTTCGTTGCAGCGGGCGCGTTCCACGTTTCCAAGCCCAGTGATCTGATCCCGGAACTGCAAGGGCGATTCCCTATTCGCGTGGAGTTGCAGTCGCTCACCATGGAAGACTTCATCCGGATTCTGACTGAACCAAAGTCTTCTCTGGTGAAGCAATACACGGCATTGCTTGAGACCGAAGGCGTGAAGCTGGAGTTCACCCCCGACGCGCTCGACGAGATTGCGCGCTTTGCCTTCCGCGTCAATGAAGGGACCGAGAACATCGGAGCGCGGCGGCTGCATACCATCATGGAGCGTGTGCTCGACCAGATCAGCTTTGACGCGCCCGATAAGAAAGGCGAGAACGTCAAAATTGATGCCGACTACGTGCGCCAGATGCTCGCCGACATCGTGAAAGATCAGGACCTGAGCCGCTACATACTATAGACACAACTGGCGCGGGGGCTGTGTGGGTCCGGAATCCCAGAACGGGTCGTTCCCCTCGCGGAATTCATAACGGGAACATCCTAAGTTCCAGAAGGATGCGCCTGCCCCCTCCGACGTATTGTCCGCCTCGTTTCTCTTCTCACGATGCCCGGTGACTCCGCTCACCGACGCATTCTCATCACGGTACTAACCTTGCGGCGTCTTCAGTGTAGCCTCGCTCCCCCGACTGCCACCTGGAGGTAGGCCATGTTCTCCCAGAGGGATTCTCTTCCCACTCCTCAATCCTCAACCAAACTAATGCTGCTGCCGCTGCTTCTCGGAATACTCCTGTTCGCGATTGGCTGCGGCGGAGGTGGGAGCAGCATGAGCGGTTCGCCGGAACCGACTCCCACGCCAACCAGCGCCGTGCAGATCAAGATTGGTGACTCGTCTTCGGAGCGCCTGCTTTCGGTGGAGTTCACCGCGAGCGCCTTGCACCTTATCGATGCCAAGGGAACATCAATCAACATTCTCCCCTCATCACGGCGTCTGGAGTTCACGCACCTTGCCGGCACCTCACAACTGATTGCCGCACTGAATATGCCGCAAGGCACCTATAACCAGGCCATTTTTGACGGATCAGACTTTCACGTCACATATCTTGACTACACCGGCCAGCCGCAGGAGTACACCGTGAGCGATGCGGTCCAGTTCACGGTGGCGCTGCCGTCGCTGGTCATCGGCTCGCTTTCCACGATCGTGAGCGTTGATTTCGATCTGGCAAACTCCATCACCGTCGATCCCACGAACGTCAACCCGCCCGTGGTAACGCCGGTGCTTACCTTCTCTACGATGCCCGTACGTCCCACCCCGACGCAGCAACCGGAAGACGGATCGCTGGAGAATGTGGTGGGACTGGTCAACAGCGTGGCCGGTTCCAAGTTCACGATGACGCCGGAGCGCGACGCTTTTCAGCTGACATTTGATACCAGTTCGGGCACCCAGTTCGAAAACGTTACTCTGACCACGCTTCCTAATACGCTGGTTAAAGTCGAGGGCATTACTCTTCTTGACGGCTCCCTGGAAGCCACCAAGGTTTCAGCCTGGGCCGACAAGAACGGCGCCGAATTTGAAGGGGTGCTTACCAACTACTATAACTACATCACTTCCGAAGGCATCATGGTCATCGCACAGGATGCGGTCGGCAGTGGCTTTTTCAGTCTCGAAGACACGGTTGGCAAAACTGCCAGAGCGGGCACGCTGGGCGCCACTTACGCCGTAAACAGCGACGGAATGGATATGACTGGCATTACCTTCACCTTCGACCCGCACACCGCCAACCTGAACTACGGGCAGCGGGTGCGAATGATGAGCACCAGCGGGTTCATTCGCGGTGATCCGCAGCTCAACGAAGAATTGACGGCACAGACAGTCACTTTGGAAAAGCAAGCGCTCACCGGCATCGTGCAGAACTACCAGGCAGGAGCCACGGCACAGTATTTCGATTTGATGCTGGACGCGGGCTCATATCTTACGATCCTGAATCACGCTTCCAGTATGGTGGTGCATGTTGTCCAGCAACCGGGCACCAATCTACACGGGATCAGCAGCGTGCAGAATGGAGACAACGTACGGGTGCGCGGCCTGCTGTTCTATGATTACCAGACTGGCTTCCACATGGTGGCACAGCGGATCTGGAAGTAAAACTGAACCAGGAACGGACGGGCGTTCGCGCCCGTCCTTCGCTTGTTTACTGGTCACTTTTGGATTGGAGTTCGCGACCGATTTCCCAGTGATGTCCGAAGGGGTCGACGATGCGTCCCACGCGCCATCCGTGTTCTTCGCCGACCGGATGGATCTCCGATGCGCCGGCGTTCACCGCCTGCTGGAAGACGCTATCCGGATCAGCTACCGTGAAAACCATGCGCACTGTGCCGCCACCCAAAGACTGCGGGCTGAAGTTGAGGTGCTCAGGAGACTCGTCGCCCACCCAGAACTCCGCGCCGTGAACGGAGAGTCTCGCCACAACTCCTCCGTCCGGAGATTCCAGGCGGAATTCTTCTTTCGCTCCGAATGCAGACTTGTAGAACTCTACTGCCTTCGCACCGCGGCGCACCGAAAGCCATGGAGCGATGGTGGTCCGGACAGGGGAAGTCGGGTTCGATGACATAATTCCTCCAACAGGGATTGCTGAGGTTGTCCCCCATACGGCCCTTTGCAGACGGTTCTGTCAGTTTCGAACCCATCATAGCCGACTCTCGGCAACCATCGTCGATGTTCAATAGTTTTGAAGGTGTGGAAGCTGTCTCCTTGAGCGATCGGCGAGAAAAAGACCCAGGTTAACGTCCTGCTTCAGACGCAACCTGGGTCGGACAACTCCTGCACAGGCCGACTGGCAACACTTAGCGCATGGCGACTACGTTCCCAGAATCGCCGACGCTTTCGCGCAAGCTGCCGGCGCCCTTCGACTCATTGAACTCTTCCTCGCAATGCCTGAAGCTGCGTAGGGCTTCCCGACACTCGTGCCCCTGATGGTGCACTTGCTCGTCAAGTTCATGTTCGCGATGATCCAGTTTTTCCCGGCCTTCTTCGCACTGATGATCACAGCTCTCTTCGCCGGGCTTGCCCTGGCAGCGCCGCTCGCAGTCAGCGATCCCGAGTTCCTGCCGCTCCAGGGCGGCCAGGCTCCGCTGCTGGTCGCCTTCTTTGGCTTCGCAGCTGTCCAGTTCACGCAGGCGCTTCAGGCAGTGCTGGGCTTCATCGGGTACACCATCTTTGTTATCGTCTTTCGACTTGGCTTGCAGTATCTCCACAAAGTCGTCAATCCCGTTGCGATTGAGATCCGGATGCCTACCGGCGATCTGGTAGAACAGGTGAGACTCGAGCGGCCCCGTGACAAAGCTCTTGGTCGCGGGGTCCCAGTGCTTGGCATTGGGATCGACCACCGTGGCGGTGATGTAGAGAGTCGTCGCTGGAAACAAGTCAATGTTCACTCCAGCGTTCGGGCAGTTGTTCACATCCGGCGGCTTGACGCTGTCTGCGCCGCCGCGCTTCACCACCCCGGCACACTTCCCGTCCTGCACCTGCACCACGTTGCGTCCCTGCGCAAGCCTGCCCGCAACGATTGTCAGAGTCTGATCATTCAGGGTGACGGGGCAACCCTCGCTGGCCGCCCGGCCTGTGTTCTCCTTGCACAGCGGACGTTCGCTCCGCCATGGTGCGATTTTCTCCCCCTGGCGAGTCTGTGGGGCTAAACCGCGGAGCATGGAGTCGATGGATGCTACCTTAGGCAACGCGCTCACGACCAGGTCGCGCAATATCAAGGGACGCGCCAGGTTATCGGCATTGAAAAAGTTCAGCCGGTAGAATCCGTCGGATGCATCCAGGGCTCCCGTATCGTATGCCACCATGCGAGGCTGCAAGGTCAACGGAGTTCCGCTTCCATCGGTTAAAGTCACTTTGACGACAATCACAGAGTCCGGAACTGAAAAGTCCGCCTCAGAAAAGGCCACGCCGACATGGAATGCCGCTCCGCCCGGAACGATTCCCGGAGATCCATTGGCCCATGCTTGACCATTCGAGAACGTAACTCGGAAGCGATTGAAGTTGGTCCCCTTAAACACGGTCGTGCCGATCGAACTCACGCTGGGTGTGGTCCACGGGCTAAGATTGCCAAGATAAGTCCACGATGGCGTGAGTGTCATCGAAGTACTCAGGATTTCGAGCTGGAGCTGGCTCGCGCTGGCCGAGTTAGGATTGGTGTAGTCCCAGTTGTGCACTGTCTCCACGGACAGGCCAACATTGGAGGCCAGAATGCCGTAGGTGGCATCGCTGAAATGCCGGCGGAAACCCGCGCGCTGTTCGTCGCTGATGTTGCATCCAGCGGGCATAATATGCCGAAACACTGGGTCTTCGCCCGGTTTGGTGTGGTCCGGCGGGTTGCAACCGTCCGCATTCGTGCCGAAGTCGTCGGCGTGTGCCAGGCCGTACGTATGTCCAGCTTCGTGGGCTGCGGTGCCTCCGATCGAAAATGCCCAGCGCTGTAAAGTTGAATTGCCGCCGCTGAGCGCTCCGCTGCCCGAGCCGCCGGCTTCGGTCTCATAACTTCCCGCCCAGACCCGCGCGAAGTCAACCACGATGGGATCTCCGGTATCCACCTCCTGCGCCTGCCCGAAGAGAACTCCGGTCGCAAACGATCCCACCGAATCGGTTCCGATGCCAACCGTGACTCGGCGCGGAAAGGTGGTTGGCGGAACCGCGGTCGTTTGCAGCACTTTCACGTTAAATTCACAATAGTCGTCGATCACGACATTGGTGACCTGGTCTTCAAGATCGCTGGTCGTGCCCGTGTAATCTCCAAGATTTGCGATATCGAAAGCCTTGAGCGGTGAAACGTTGGTCGCGTAGTTGGGAAAGCTTGCATCGTCAGCAGTCGGAAAGTAGAGGTATAACTTGTTCGGCTTGGCGTCTTCGATTGCCGCCGACTCAATTGGGCAGGACTGTCCCACAGCCTGATTTCCGAGACCCAGGCAAAGCGACAGAATCGCAACCGCACGAATTTTGTTCCTCGCGGACGAAACGTTACCCACGAGCTTATGGAAGAGAGTCACATCAGCCTCCTGCGCCGGTAATCCTGACTTAGTGGAGGAATCACTACCTATCAGGGTCGGCGACTGGGGTTCTTACAAGGCAATTACATGGCCAACGTCGACCTACAGCAACACACCGGTGCAACTGTTATAAGTTAGTGAGAATACTTGTCACGAAAGCGCCGGCGGGTCGGACGAAATGGGCGGAGGTTCCCCGTCATCTATCTTGGCGGATAGTCAACCAGCCCTTCGGTTAACCAGGTCTTATCCGCCTTGAACAGCTAAAGCGAACGAGGGTTGCGCATAAGACGGGCGGGGGCCCACTCCGTCCGTGATCTTGCTTGCTATCCTCTGCCGCCTGCAATCGACGGCACCAGCAGCACTTCATCTCCATCCTGGAAAACGTAGCCGTTGCCGCCTAGAAAGCGAATGTCTTCTTCGTTGACGTAAACGTTCAAAAACCGCCGCACCTGTCCGGAGTCGTCACGCAGATGTGGCCTGAGATCCGGGAACTTCTGGTCAAGCACAGAAAGTAAGTCATGCAGGTTGGCGGCGGAACAATCGAGTTTTCCGACGCCTGCGGTGTGACGGCGTAACGCGCTGGGAATTTGTACGGTGACGGTCATCCTAGGCCTCCACGGGAATGGGAGCGTCGAGCGTCTGCTCCAGGTATTTGTCGAATAGCGAAATCTTGGGCGCAAGCGGAACTTCGGCCGTGTACTTTCCGGCGAGAACATCGGATGTCTTCAGCCCGTTGCCGGTGATGCACAGCACGGTTATTTCGTCCGGTGAGATGCGTCCCTGTTCGTACAACTTGCGCGCGCAGCCGACAGTGACGCCGCCGGCAGTCTCAGTAAAGATGCCTTCCGTCTGGGCGAGAAGCTGGATCGATTCCACCACTTGCGCATCCGATACATCTTCCGCCCAGCCGCCGCTGCTGTGGATGGCTTTAATCGCATAGTGGCCGTCGGCAGGGTTACCGATGGCGAGCGAACGCGCGATGGTCGCCGGCTTCTGCGGTTCGATCTCGGCGCAGCCAGATTTCACCGCAGTCGAAATCGGAGAGCATCCCGTCGCCTGCGCACCGAAGAAGCGAACTTGCTTCTCCTCGACCAAGCCCAGCTTAATGAGTTCGGCGAAGGCTTTGCGGATTTTCGTGATCAGCGACCCGCCCGCCATCGGTACAACCACGCTGTCGGGCAGGCGCCAGCCAAGCTGTTCGGCGATCTCGTAGCCGACCGTCTTGGATCCTTCCGCGTAGTACGGACGCAGGTTGACGTTGACAAATCCCCAGTTGCGCTCGTCGGCAATCTGCGAGCACAGACGATTCACCTGGTCGTAGCTGCCGGCAATACGAACGAGTTTTGCGCCGAACACCTGAGTGCCGAGAATTTTTGCGGGCTCAAGATCGGCGGGGATAAAGATCCACGCCTTGAATCCTTCGCGCGAGGCCTGCGCCGCGACCGAGTTCGCCAGATTGCCGGTGGATGAACATGCGACAGTATCGAATCCAAAGCTACGCGCATTGGCCAGTGCGACTGCCACGACCCGATCTTTGAAACTGAGCGTCGGCAGACAGACGGCGTCGTTCTTGATACACAGGCGCTTCGCTCCTAACTCTTTGCCAAGATGCGGCGCGCTCAGCAAAGGAGTAAACCCGACCGGCAGGCTGGGACGGTAGTCCGATGGGAGCGGCAGCAACTCGGCATAGCGCCACATGTTGGCCGGGCGCGCGGCGATGCGCTCGCGCGTGAACAGCGTGCGCATGGCGTTGTAGTCGTAGCTCACTTCGAGGGGGGAGAAGCAATCGTCGCAGATCGACTTGGGAGCATTACCCCAGGCCTTGCCGCACTCGCGGCAGCGAAGTTCGTAAGCAATCATCAGCCACTCTCTTTGCGAGTAGCCGGCGACGAGCCCTGGGAAAGGAGTCCTAAAAAGATGAACCTCTTTCCCCGGAAATAGGAAAAAGAGGTTACGAGATGCAGAAAAAGTCGGCACCCCGAATCTCATGTTCCCCGTGCTTTCCGGGCGAGAGTTGACACCGGGCGACCGGGATAGATGATCCCGATCCGGTTGTCGTGGCTTCACAGGGCTCGTCCCTCAGCCACTCTTCATGAAATTCAAGGTTTGCTCGGTGAAGAGCAAACTTGGAGATAGATGCTACGGAAGGGGGAAGGGTTTCGTCAAGGGCTGTGGAAGAGCCGGCCACAGGCGCTGAGGCTCGCCGCGGATGCGAGCCTTCGTGTGACTTCGTGTCCTTTGTGGTTATTCTTGTCCGCCAATGCAATCGACGCCAGCTGATTCCACGGCAAAAACCGACGTCTTACGCTGGAATACTATCGGCTGTACTGATTCCTCTTTTTCTCTTCGTGCCGCTCCAAGCCGAGATGGATCAGCTTTTCGATGAGATCGGAATACGCAAGCCCCGTCGCCGCCCAGAGTTTCGGATACATACTGATCGCGGTAAAACCGGGCATGGTATTGATCTCATTTAGATAAATCTTGCCGCTCTTAGGCTCCATCAGGAAATCTACGCGCGCCAGGCCCGCGCAGTCCACAGCCTTGAATGCGGCAATTGCTAACTGCTGTACTTCCTTCATTTCCGACTTAGTAAGTTTCGCCGGGATGAGCAACTGCGACCCTTCGTCGAGATACTTCGCGTCATAGTCGTAGAATTCTTTAATCGGGACAATCTCCCCGGCGACCGAGGCTTCCGGCTTATCGTTCCCCAACACCGAGCACTCGATCTCACGGGCTTTTTGTTTGCTACCGCCCACGCCCTGCTCAATCACGATCTTACGATCAAACTTCGCCGCTTCCGCTAACGCCGGCCTGAGTTCCTTGCGGTCATGCGCCTTGGAAATCCCGACCGACGATCCCAGGTTCGCAGGCTTCACAAAGACCGGGTACTTCAGCGCTTTCTCTACCTGTTTCTCCGCTTTCTTCGGCGCCGCTTCCCAGGCACTGCGGAGGATGGTGACGTGCTTCACAATCGGAAGCCCTGCCGCGCGGAACAGCGCTTTCATGATGTCTTTATCCATGCCTGCCGCGGAGCCGAGCACGCCGGCACCGACGTAAGGAATGTCCGCAAGTTCAAGCAGGCCCTGGATAGTCCCGTCCTCTCCAAACGTCCCATGCAGCACGGGAAAGATAACGTCCACATTAATGGCGCGATCACTGGCACGGCGCAGGTCGGTTTGAAACGGGCTCAGCGCAGACTTCGGCTCCGGAGGCACGACTACGCCCTCTCCGCGCGCCAGCACCGCAGCCCCGGTTGTGTAGTCCGGATCGCCCGCGCGAAGGTGCCGCTCTTCGTGCTCCGGCGGCATGCCCTTGAGCAGCCGCTCAGCGTCCATGGCTGTCACCCAGCGTCCATCCTTGGTGATGCCGACGGGGATGACCTCAAATTTATTTTTGTCGATGGCGTTAAAGACCGACGCCGCCGAAAGCAGCGACACCTCGTGCTCGCCGCTGCGTCCTCCAAACAGAATTCCCACCCGGATCTTTTTCATGCCATTTCAGTCTGGGACGGAAACGCAGGTTTCGTCAATCTCTGCCATGGTTCGAGGCACCATCAATGATTACTCGCCTCGCTGCTGCCACGATTGCCCTTAGCAGAAGTCATCCTGGGCGAAGGAAAGGATCCCGCGTGCACCTTCGAATCTCATGTCGCCATTATCAGAGAGCGCCACATTGCTAAAATCTCTTCATGCGCGACATTCGTCTTGTCATCTTTGATATTGCCGGAACCATTATCGAAGATCACGGCGAGGTGGTCGCATCCTTTCGCTCGGCACTGCTGGCGAACGGTATGGATGTCAGCGACGCGGAACTGCGCGAATGGAAGGGCGCATCGAAGCGGGAAGTGATACGCCGATTCGCAGCCGATCGCTTTACCACCGATCGGGAGCAAAAAGTGGAGAAGACGTACGCTGACTTCCGCCAGGCGCTCGAAAATCATTACCAGGCGAACGGCGTCATTCCGATCGCGGGCGCGGAAGCTACCTTCCGCTGGCTGCGCGAGCGCAAGATATTGATCGCCACAACCACAGGCTTTTACCGCGAGATCGCAGATTTCATCTTGAAAGAAGCTGGATGGTTCGCCACCTTCAACGCCAACGTGACCAGCAGCGACGTCGCCAAGGGACGTCCGGCTCCCGACATGATCTTGCGCGCGATGGAAGCGACCGGGGTGGCGTCTCCGTCGCAAGTCGTGAATGTCGGGGATACGCCACTCGATCTGCAAGCCGGAACTAATGCGGGGGCAGCCGGAGTGATTGGCGTACTCACCGGCGCGCACGCCGAAGAGCGTCTGCGGCGCGAACCGCACACGCATATCATCCCCAGCGTGGCCGACTTACCCGCTCTGCTATCAGCATGATGTACCGCGGAGGCAGAGGGACTTCCTTGTTTGCTCGAAAATCTCGAAAGATGGGGAACCTCAAGATAAGTCGACTTCTGGTAAGTATGAGCCAGCGCCCGCTGGCTTTTGGAACTCTGCTCCGAACGACAATGCGCCAAGTGTCCAGTTACAAAATCTTTTTTCCAAACGCCGATAGGGTTAACTCGACCGCCAGATCGGCCGTCTGGTTGTGCTCGTCGATGACCGGATTCACCTCGACAATTTCGAAGCTCAGCATGCGCCCGTGGTCGGCAATGATCTCCATCGCCAGATGGGCCTCACGATAAGTCGCGCCACCCCATACTGGAGTCCCTACGCCGGGCGCATCTTCCGGATCGATCCAGTCCATGTCGAGCGAGACGTGATATCCCGCGGTTCCCCGCCCCGCCATGCGCAGCGCCTCTTCCATCACCGCACGCATGCCGCGCTCGTCGATGTCGCGCATGGTGAACACCTCGACTCCCGACTTGCGGATGTTCACTTTCTCGTGCGCATCGACGTCGCGTATTCCAACCAGCACGCAGTTCTCGGCGCTCACCTTGGGAGAGAAGTCGTAGATGTTGGCGAGTTCTCCCTGCCACAGGCCCATGATCGCGGCCAGGGGCATGCCATGCACGTTGCCGCTCGGAGAAGTTTCCGGCGTGTTGATGTCGCTATGCGCGTCGATCCAGATCAATCCGACTTTTTGATTCTGGCGGCGGTAAAATTCCGCGACCCCTGCCATGGTGCCGGCCGCGACCGAGTGATCTCCGCCCAGCACAATTGGCACTTTGCCTGCCTCCAGGGTCTTGAGGACAATATCGGCTTGTTTTGTGCAAGTGGCGGTAATCTCTTTCAGATATTTCGCGCTGGGATCGCCTTCCTTCTTCTGCTCGGGAAAGGCAACGGCGACGTTCCCGCCGTCTTCTACCACGTGGCCAAGGGCCTCGAGGCGAGCTTCCAGTCCGGCGACGCGGACGGCAGAAGGGCCCATGTCCACACCACGGCGCGACTGGCCGAGGTCCAGCGGCACGCCAATCACGCGAATCTTCTTCGGAACGATGCTGGAGAAAGATGCAGATGTAGGACTCATAAATTGTTCGATTAGGGATAAAGCCGATGCAATGTCCTCGGAAATGGAATCGTCTCGCGCACGTGTTCCAGTCCGCATATCCACGCCACGGCGCGTTCGATCCCCATGCCGAACCCCCCGTGCGGCACCCCGCCATACTTGCGCAGGTCCAGGTACCACTTGAACGACTCTTCCGGCAAGCCATGCTCCTGAATTCGCTTGAGCAGCAGATCGTAAGACCCCATGCGCTGCGAGCCGCCAATAATTTCTCCGTAGCCCTCGGGCGCAAGCACATCAACACAGAGGGCAAGGTCCGGATTCTCCGGGTCGGGCTCCATGTAGAACGCCTTCACTTTTGCCGGATAACGATGCACCATCACCGGACGATCGAACTGCGATGAAATGTAAGTCTCATCCGGTGAACCCAGATCGCCTCCGTATTCAAACTTGTTTTCCAGCGTGCCCCTGGCGTGCGCATCCTGCAGCATCTTCACTGCTTCGTCGTAGGTGATACGCGGAAACGGCGAAACGATCTTCTCTAGCCTGGAAATGTCGCGCCCGATCGTGACCAGATCATTGCGCCGCTTTTCCAGGCAACGCTGCACGATAAAGCCGATCAGCCCTTCCGCCAACTCCATCACGTCATCAAGCCTGGCGTAGGCAACTTCCGGTTCGACCATCCAGAACTCGGTCAGGTGACGCCGGGTCTTCGATTTTTCTGCGCGAAACGTCGGTCCGAACGAATACACCTTGCCCAGGGCCATCGCAGTCGCTTCGATATAAAGCTGGCCCGATTGCGTCAGAAATGCCTGCTCATCGAAGTAATCCACGGGAAAGAGCGTGGTTGTGCCCTCGCAGGCCGCCGGCGTCAGGATCGGCGGGTCGGTAAGGGTGAACCCGCGCTCGTCGAAGAAATCACGCGCCGCTTTGATGATCTCCGCGCGCACCCGCAGGATTGACGCCTGCCGGGGGGTGCGAATCCACAGGTGGCGGTGCTCCATCAGGAAATCGACGCCATGCTCTTTCAGCGAAATCGGAAAGGGATCGTTCTCGGGCACGCGCTCGATCACCTGAACGTTGGCAACGTCAAGTTCATATCCGCCGGGCGCCCGCTTGTCGGCGCGCACCTTGCCCTCGACGATGATGCTTGACTCCTGCGTGAGCCCCTTGACCGCGTCGAACACCTCAGCCGGCACGGCGTTTTTCGCAATTACTCCCTGGATGACGCCGCTTCCATCGCGGAACTGCGGGAACAGCAACTTCCCGCTCTCGCGCAGGTTATACAGCCAGCCCCGGATGGTGACGCTCTGGCCTTCGTGTTTCCCGATATCGGAGATAGTCGTGACTGGTGATGACATGATGTTGGATCAGATTTTCTCTAATTCGCTTCCAGTTTCCGGAACGCTTCGCTCATCCCCTCGACGATATTGCTTTTGTCATCGCCCTCGATTTCGAGCAGCACCGGCGGCGTATGCGGCGCGGAGCGCAACAGCTCCATCGAAGCTTTCCAGTCAATCGACCCCTTTCCCGGCCAGAAATGTGAATCGCGGTCCTTGGCATTGTCGTGAATATGGGTGGAGCGAATGTGGTCTTTCAAAATCTCGTAGGCCTGACTCACGTCGCTGGTCATGTGAGCATGGCCAATATCAAAGCACACCCCAACGTCGTCAAAGTGCGAAGTATGAATAAACTCCACCAGCCGATCGGGCGTGGCCAGTTCATTGGGAATGTTTTCCAGCAGAATACGGACGCCCAGCGGCTTCGCAAACGCGCGCAGGTGCTCGATCGAGGTCAGCGCGGCCTCAAATTTGCGCTCATCGAACGACTCGCCGCTGGTCCCGATATGCTGCACCAGGTAGCGAAACGGAATCTGCTCGGCAATCTCCAGCGCCCGCTTGATCTCGTCCATGGCCTCAATCCGCTGCGCGCGGTCGGTCGCCGCAACGTTCACCGGGGCGGCGCCGGCGCGTCCCATTTCGTAATCGGAGTACATGGGAGAGTGCACCGAGTTCAGCGGCACGCCGCTGTTTCGGAACCAGTCCGCAATTTCGCGCACATGCTGCTTGCGGTTGGCATAATCCAGGTGCTGTCGCGCTGCGAAAATTTCAATCGCCTGCGCGCCGCCGCTCACCATCTTGTCGAGGAGCCCGGGGTGCAACCGCTCTTTCACGAAGACATAAGTTGACATCGCCTTCTGCATTAGAAGCCCACAGCCTTTCCATTATCGCGAACGTCGCTGGCCCCCAGGCGCTCGCCGGTTTTCGGATCCACTTCGATACACTCTGCGTCGCTCCAGGTCGGCTCCCAGCGCTCGTACTGCACCCCAAACACGACCTTGTGCCCCATCTCCTGGAGTTTCTCCACCGTGTCGGGCGAGAACCACTGCTCCACCGAAATCTGGTCCGGCTTCCACTGGTGATGAAATCGCGGCGCGGTGACCGCTTCCTGGATGTCCATGCCGTAGTCAATGACCGCCATCAGCACATTCGCCACCGTTGTCGGTATGCGCGATCCTCCGCGCGATCCCAGCACCAGAAACGGCTTGCCGTCTTTCGCCACAATGGTCGGCGTCATGGACGACAACGGACGCTTCCCTGCCGCTATGGCGTTGGCCGGCCCCTGGATCAAACCATACAGGTTCGGCACTCCTTGCTTGGCCGCGAAATCGTCCATCTGGTCATTCAACAGAAACCCCATCCCGGGAACGGTAACGCGGGATCCAAAATCATCGTTCAATGTGGTTGTGACCGCAACCGCGTCTCCCTCAGAGTCGACGACCGACAAGTGCGTCGTGTCTGGACTGTCGGCCACCGCCACTGGGTGCGGATGCAGCGCTGCGTAATCCTCGAGCTTGGAGAAAATCTCCGGTCGCTTCAGTGCGCTGCTCGGAGTTGCATGCTTGGGATCAATCGACTCCCGCCAAGCTTCGGCATAACGTTCATCAATCAACTGCGCCACAGGGATCCTGGAGAAATCAGGGTCGCCCAGGAACTCCGCCTTGTCGAATGAGGCCCGGCGAAACGCCTCGACCGTCAGGTGCACCGATTGCGCGGACCGGTTCCCGGCTCGCTTCAGGTCGAATCCTTCAAGAATATTCAGCAGTTCGATCAGCATGACCCCGCCTGAGGACGGCGGCGGCGCGCTGATGATCTCGTAGCCGCGATAGTTCCCCCGGACTGGTTCGCGTTCCTTTACCTCATAGTGGCCAAGATCGTCGGCGGTGATCAGTCCGCCGCCTTTCTGAATGGCCGCGGCGAGTTCACGCGCCATGGCGCCCTTGTAGAAGTCGTCGGGACTGGACGCAATACGGCGCAAAGTCCGCGCCAGTTCAGGTTGCCGCAACGTCTCGCCCTGCTCGTAGTACGTCCCCTCGCGCTGAAAGATTCGGCGTGACTCCGGGAATTCGGCAAGGTGCTTGTCGCGCAGATCATCCGCATCCTCCCAGCTCAGCGCAAATCCCTCCTCCGCCAGTTGGATTGCCCGGCCCATCACCTGCGCCAAAGAGAGCTTCCCGTATTTTTTCTCCGCGTACACCAGTCCCGCGACGGACCCGGGAACCCCTGCCGACTTGTATCCGAGCAGGCTGGCGTTAGCTACGACGTCCCCGTTGGCGTCCAAATACATGTTCTCCGCCGCTGCCGCGGGAGATTTTTCGCGGAAGTCAATAAAGTGGACTTTGCCATCCGCCATCCGGATCAGCATGAATCCGCCACCCCCAATATTTCCGGCTTGGGGATGGACCACGGCCAAGGTGAACGCGGTGGCTACAGCTGCGTCGATCGCGTTGCCACCGGCACGCATCATCTCAACACCGGCCCGGGATGCCAGTTCATGGTCGCTGGCCACCATCGCATGCGGCGCATGCGCAGGGTGCGCCGGGGCCCCCGCCGCATGCCTCGCCACGACGAACAGGGCCAGCAAAATCAGAAACTTGCAATGAGATCGCATCAGGAATCGTTGCCCGCAGCACCGAGGCGGCTCACAAGCTCAGACGTCAAGCTTTAGGCAGACCTCTGAGGCTAGCGTAGGGGCTTGAGCAGAGTCAAATCGAGAATCCTTCGTGAACTGGACTTTGCCGTGATCGCAGTCAAAGGTGTCCGTGGTAGTGTCCCGGCCACACAGCACACAGGAAAGGCCATCATGACATTTGGCCCTTCTGTTCTGGATTCAGAACAAATTGACGAAACGTTTCATTCACAGGTTCTCTGGATGTATGTTTCTGCGCGCAGTATCGGCCCTCGGCTCCTTCTATAAGTCTAAACGTCTGACTTCGCCCGCAACCCAGTAAGTCTGACTTCCCCATCACCCTAACCAATTGCCGTGCACATAGGAGGACTGTATGAAGTGCCTAAGTTACAGCTTAGTGCTGTTTGGAGTTCTAACCGCCTGCCAAGCCTTCGCCCAAATGCCTTGTCCGCCAGAATCCGGGGAGTTTGCCGCTGTCAACAGCTGTCCGACCAGCGGCGCGCCGTGGAACACCCCCAACACACCCTTCGTGGATGCAGTTTGTGTCAATAATGTCTGCCCACCGGTTCGCACGATCTCCTTAACGCAGCCGTGGGCGACCAGACTTTGGACCACTGGGATCCTAATGGGTATCCGACTGGCGGCTTCGCGACCCACCCTTGTGGCGTGCCTGGTCTTCAACAATGGGATGCGGCGTGCGACTTGGGATGCGACCGCGCAAGCCTTAACCAACAATCACTACGATCCGTGGCAGGTGCAGGTGCTCTACCTCAAGTCGTCGCTAGGCCTTCCTCAGTGCTCGCTGAAGAATCAAAGTCTATATTGCACGCCGGAATCGATGATGGTCCCGAACGCTGTCCTCGAGGAGCACGCTCTGGGCAACATCCTGCGCTACCTTAAGCAGGGAGCGACGGTTACCGGACTTTCTTCTTTGGCAGCTTGGCCGAAACCATCTCGTACGACTGGCGAATCAACGCTTTGATCTCTGGATCGCGCAGCACGTCCAGGCTTTCCAGCAACACCCACTTATAACGTCCAACATAGGGCGCGGGCTTGATGCCCTCCTGCTCGACTAACTCATCGAACTTTTCAGGAGTGCACTTCACCGACATGGACTGCGGCACTCCGCCGAGCGACACCACGGTGAAGATCTTGCCGCCAACCTTGAAGCAAAGATCTTCACCCCACTGAAGATTTTCCGTCGCCTGCGGAAATGACAGGCAATACTTGCGCAAAGATTCGACGTTCATCCCCTAGACCTGCTGCCGCGCTTCACCCAACGTAACATCCACGTCGAGTTTCTTCTTGCCGCGATAGATGGTGACCTTCACCGTATCGCCTGCGCGATGGTTATTCATCACCTGCGCCAGGTCCTGCTGGTCTTCCACCTTCTGCCCGTCAATGCCGACGATCAGGTCGCCGCCGATATTGATCGGGATATTTCCCAGATAGGCGCGCTCGGTGCCACCACGCAAACCTGCACGATCCGCGGAGCCGCCCGGCACTACCTGCACAATCAGCAAGCCATAATCGGCGGCCAGGCCCATCTGGTCGGCAAGTTCAGAGCTGATCGGAATCGTGCGAATACCCAGCGCCGGCCGCCGCACTCGCCCGATCGTGACTAAGTCATTCAGCACCGCTTTCGCCGTGTTGATCGGAATCGCAAAACCGATGCCGGCGCTCTGCCCCACGCTCGACAGGATCATGGTGTTAATGCCGATCACTTCGCCATGCCAGTTGAGCAGCGGCCCGCCCGAATTTCCGGGATTGATAGCCGCATCGGTCTGAATGGCTTCGTCGATCTGCGCGCCGCCGTTCGGCTCCTGCACCGGGCGAATCGAACTTACAATGCCTCGAGTAAGCGTGCCCGAGAGGCCAAACGGATTTCCAATCGCGTACACCTTCTGTCCCACTTGCAGGCTGCGCGAGTCGCCCAGAGTCATTGGCGTCAAGTCGGGCGCCTTGATCTGCACCACGGCCAAGTCATGCGTGGGATCGGTCCCGACAATCGTAGCGCGGTACTTCTTTCGATTGTGCAGTGTGACTTCAATCTGCCGGGCATCGGCAATCACGTGGTAGTTGGTCAGAACATGGCCTTCCTTGTCGATAATGAAGCCCGAGCCTTGTCCTTCCTGCGGCACCAGCCCATAAAAAAAATCGAACGTAACCGCCTTGGAGGTGATGTTCACCACCGAGCCAATGTTCTTGCGGTAAATACTGATGTTGTTTTGCTCTTCAGAATCGAGCGACTCGCTGCCGGACGCCTCGGTCAACTCCACTTTATCGGGACGTCCCATCCACCGCGAAGGGGGGAAATCGCTGCGATAGGTGGTGAAGTAGAAGAATGCGCCGGCCAGGATCACGGCCAGAGATAATGTGCGTAGTAGTCTCATAGTCTGAATCCAGTTTGTAACCAGAGGTCCTTAATGAATCCTCGTAACTGATGCGTCAGTGATAATTAATGGCCGTCAGTCCATAACTGTTCGCTATCAGTCCATAACTAAGCTGTCAGTCCATAACTAATGACGCCGCCCACAACTGACGACGTCATTCCATCCTAACGAATGACGCCGTTCCCAGCGAAGCGAGGAATCTCCCGTGCGCCCTGCTCGCCCTTGGTGCACGCAGAACTAAGAACCCGCCTCCTGTCTCAGCGCTTCATACACCTTCTGCACCTGCCGCTCGGTCTCATCCAGCGAGCCGGAATTATCGATGACGTGATCCGCGCCCCTGATCTTCTCCTCATCCGGCAACTGTGCCGCCATCCGGCGTTCGACTTCCCGTCGCGCCAGTTCGATATCCACGTTCACGCGCCTTGCCCAGCGTTCGAAGCGCTGCTCGGGGCGACAGGTCACGACCACCAGGCGGTCGAAGCGTTTTCCAACTCCGGCTTCCAGGATCAGCGCGGCCTCCACCATCGCAATCGCCTGCGGGGATTGCCGGCCGACCTCCTGCATCCACTCCTCCTGTCTCTGAATTACGGCAGGATGGATGATGCGGTTCAATTCTTCAATTCGCGAAGGAGCGTCGCCCGTCCCGAAAGCGGCCTCCGCCAACCGGCCCCGGTTCACGGTCCCGTCAGCATTAAGGATTGCCGCCGTGAAGTGAGCCACAACTTCCTGGTATACCGCCTGCCCCGGCTGCATCAGGCTGTGCGCGATGTGGTCGGCCTGAATCACGTGGACTCCGCGTGCGGCAAACATCTCGCCCACGACAGACTTGCCGGAAGCAATGCCGCCGGTCAATCCAACCTTCAACACGTCAGGCGCGCTCCCCGGCCAGTTGCGCAACCTGCGACCCGCGCCGCAGTCGGAATGCCCGCAGAGTATTGGCCATGAGCATCGCGATCGTCAGCGGACCCACTCCGCCGGGGACCGGGGTGATCGCCCCGGCGATTGCAGCCACCTCAGGATGGACATCGCCAACCAACGTCGAACCCTTCGTTCGGAACGTCTCTTCTCTCTTGGCGTTTCCGGCGAACAGGCGATCGAATTCTGCACGCTCGGTGACTTTGTTCATCCCAACATCAATGATCGCGGCTCCGGGTTTCACGAAGTCGCGAGTGATCATTCCAGCTCTGCCAATTGCGGCCACCAAAATGTCGGCGCGGCGACACACTCCCGGTAAGTCATGGGTCTTCGAGTGGCAGACTGTGACCGTGGCATTGCCGTTGATCAGCAGCATGGCCGACGGCTTGCCAACTATGTCGCTTCGCCCAACCACGACCGCGTCTTTCCCGGCGACGGGGATGTTGCTCCGCTTCAGAATTTCCATGATCCCTGCTGGCGTACACGGAACCAGCCCGGGACGCTGCGTGGACAGAAATCCCACGTTCATGGGATGGAATCCGTCTACATCTTTGGCCGGATCGACTGCAATCAGCACTTTCTTCGAGTCCACCTGCGAGGGCAGCGGCAATTGCACCAGGATGCCGTCGATCTCGTCCCGGCGGTTCAAATCGTGCACCAATTCAAGGAGTTCTTCGGTTGAGACCGTGTCCGGTGGGGTGTGCTTCTCGCTGTAAATGCCCACCTCTTCGCAAGCTTTCACCTTGCCGCGTACATAAATCTCGGACGCCGGATTGTTACCGACCAGCACAACCGCAAGTCCGGGACGCGTTCCCGCTGCGACCAGATTCTTTACTTCCGAGGCGACCTCGGCGCGGATGTCGCCGGCGATCTTGTTGCCGTCAAGGATGGTGGCTGCCATGGAACCTCATCGAGTCAGGATGTCGAGCCGGAAATTCTATCTTAACTCGTCTCCCGGAAGCGGTGATGCGCGAGCATGCCCGCGGCCCAGCCCTTGCGCGGGCAGATGCAAGTGACCTCCTGTGGGCAGGCGTCGCTCGCGAGGACGTGCGTTCCGTACGGTAGCGAGCGCAGCTCGCGACTCCACGCCACACCGTGAGTGGTGCCGCATGATCCGCCATCCATTTCGGAGTAAAATCCCTGGCATGATCTCCAAGGACCTTCTCGACATCCTGGTTTGTCCAGTCTGCAAGAAGCCGGTGGCCATGAAGCCCGATGGATCTGGCCTGAAGTGCGCCCAATGCCGCCGCGTGTACCCGATTCAGGACGACATTCCCATCATGCTGGTGGAGGAAGCGGTCGTAGATCCTTCCTAGAACGTGCTTTTCATCCAGAATCGCGCTTTCCGTCCCAGAACGACACAAATTGTTAATCGCGAGACTGCCTGCCCACTGAAGACTCGCACGCACTGCCGCCGCCCCGATCGCAACGTCATCAAGACAGGGTACTTGCCGTTCTAAACGAAAATCCGGCGCCGGTTACAGGGAACGCTGGAGTTAGGCATTTGGATTGCATGCAACTAACGCGAGTGTTGGTGAGTCTAATGGGTATAGCGGTTCCAAGGTCGGAGGTGAGACGGCCATGAAAGAACGGTTCACAAGCACGGAATTAACGGCGTTGAGGAACGATCTGATTCAAGGGGGTTTGGTGGACTCCCGTGAAGCAGCCGAATTGCTGCAGGTTTTCCTGATGGGCCGCGGCTATGGGGTCTCTCCGCAGGCTGCCATGGATGCAGCCAGTCGAGTGGAGATGTCGGGCTGCGCCATGCCGGTTCTGCAACAGGAACTGGAGAACCTCGCGCTAGTGATGTAGCGGTGGCAGGCGGCAAGCTGCCATGCTGGCGCCGTCGTAGAGAAGAAATGGAGTCCTTGTAATTTTGGAGACTTGCGGGGCGGCGAAACCATGCCGCCTTCCAACAAAGAAAGAAACGGCCGGGTGAACCAGCCCGGCCTTCTTTGTTTTGGAGGAACTTCTCCTGCTCTCCAGCCCACAAGAAAGCCCGAACCTTGTGGCTCGGGCCACATCAACACAACGTTGCCTTATCCGCCGTTTGGCCCGTTGTGACAGTCATAACAGTTGAACTGGTGTCCTGCCGAGAAAGTCTGCTGGCCATTCTCGGTGCTGAACACTCGCTGCACCTTCGTCTCCGAAAGAGCCAACCCGCGGTAATCGGTGGCATGGCAATAGGTGCATGCCTGCGAACCGTGACTCTCCACGTAGTTCCCGTGTGCATTGACCCAGGATTGTCCCACCTTGTGCAGTCCATGCGGTCCGCCATTGGGAGTCGCGGCGAGCGCGTTGGTATGGCAGACCGTGCATTCGGTAATCTTCGCCGCGTATTTCTGGAGTCCCGTTGGATAAACGTTGTCGTTCTTCTGCAAGGTTGGAAACTCCGCGTGCGGCGAACCGTGGCAGGCGGAGCAGAACACGCTCCCGTGGCCAAGGCTGAAGCGGTACAGGTTTGCACCCTGCAGCGGAACATTGTCATTCGTGGCGAAGGCGGTATCGCTGGTTTGCCGCCACTGGCCGTTGCTGTCGAATGCCGACGTGTAACGCTGGCTGCTGTTGTGACACATCTGGCAGGATGGCTCGATGAACCAGGGATCGCGGTTGGGATCGCTTACTTGGGACAAGTCTCCGTGACACTCGGAGCACAAAACTGCGTTCATGGCGCCCCGCTTGCATTGTGTGGCCGGGCCGGGATGGCACAGGTAACACGAATTGAGATCGCTCGTCGCGCTGTTCTGGTCGAGCGTCAATCCATTCGAAAGCAGAATCTGCGGCCCGTGCAGGCTATGCATGTCGCTCGAGAGTGATGCAATGGGAGAAATTCCCGGAACCCCCAGCGCGTTGTCGCTGTGGCATGCGGCGCATAGCACAGGAGTACCCGAGGTGGCGGTCTGATATAGCGTCGTTTTGTAGTTGTACCCTGCCGCCTGCAACTGGCTCAGGTATGGCTTGACGTCCCACCGATCGTCGTGCTTCTTGAGGATGTTCAGTTTGGTATCTTTCGCGGGATCCGGATTGTTGACCCAACCCGTCGCGGGCATTGCGTTGGGATCCGTGTTCGAACCGTGACATTGGTTGCAAGTGAGTTCGTCACTGACGGACAAAACTATTTTTGAGGTTGCAAGCACTTTTCCGGTTGAATCCTTGGCCACGATTTGCGCCATCGGATAGGGATTGAACTTCCCCTTGTCGTCGTAAGGGACGGTGGGAATACCCACTCCTTCCCAGTAGCCCTCGGTAGCGTTAAAGGTCATCGCCTGCGGAACCTTGCCTTGGGTTTTGTATCCCGCCAGGCCGGTTTCTGGAGGCAGGCTCACCAGGAATAGAGCCTTGATGTAAGTCCAAAAATTGGTTTTGCTCCCGCTCGATGAATTCACCGAGCCGCTTGTATCGGCCACCGCCTGGTACGTGATCGTCACTCCGCTCGTGAGCGGAACCGGCGGCTCTCCCTTCTTGAACAACTGTGCGTGAATCACGTTGTATGGTGGAAGTACCGAGAAGATGGAATAATCTTTCCCGTCGATGCAGTGCATACCCAGTTCGCTCCATGCGACCAGGACGTAATTGGAAGAAGGCGCGCCCGCATTGTTGATGAGCGCAGTTCTGCTGTGCGATGGCAATGCGGCCAGGGCATTTGCGATCCGTTGTCCCGCATGGCCAATTCCCATGCTTAGCGACAGCAACAGGATAATTCCTAAAATCAATGTGAGGCGTTTCATGGTGACCTCTTTTGGCTGCGTGATCGGAGATTGAAATGGACGCTGCGGAGCGAAGAGGGCGGTACGTTCGCTCGCAAAAAGTTTAGGAAGTAGCTCGGGTGGGTTCAGTGATGGGAGTCACGAAGGCGTGTGCATTCCAAAATGGCGTCAAAAATTCTGAACGCATTGCCTGGGCCGCGTCTTGTTCAGAGCAACAACTCGGCGCGCACCGTGTTGTCGTCCATATCCATGTGAAGTTCAAAGCCGAGTTTCTGGCAGATCGCCCTCATCTCGCGGTTCTCCGCCAGTATGGTCGAGACCACGCGCTTCACCTTCTCGTCGCGCGCTACGGCAATAAGTCTTCGGTAGAGTTCCGTGCCCATGCCGAGGTGTTGAAAGCGGTCATCCACCAGCACCGCCAGCTCGGCTTCGTCGCGCCCTCGGATTTTGCTCAGGCGACCGATTCCGACAATTTCCACCGAGCCGTTTTCGCCCTTGTGCTCGACGACAAAGGCCATCTCTCGATCGTAGTCAATGAAACAGATTCGTGTCAGGCGCTCGTGCGCGGTGCGCTGGCTGAGTTTGAGCGGCTGGAAGTAGCGAAGGTACACTGTGCGTTCCGACAAAGCCTGGTGCAGCTTGATCAGCAGCGGTTCATCCTCCGGCCGGATCGGCCGGATGATTGCCGGTGATCCGTCCTTCATGGTCCAGGGCTTCACGTATTGAATCGGATAGGGCCGAATTGCCGGGCGCGGCAAATTCTCATCGTCCACATCCCTGCCGTAGACCACGACGCGGGCGTCGAGGGCCAATATTCGTTCCGGCGAAACCAGCAACGGGTTGATGTCGATCTCGCGAATCCACGGCTGCTCCACTACCAGCTGGCTGAAGCGCACCAGCAGTTCTTCCAGCGCGATCAGATCCACAGGTTTTCGTCCGCGTACTCCCAGCAGGGCCTTGAATACTTTGGTCTGTTCCATGAAGCGCCGCGCCAGCGTGGTGTTCAGGGGTGGCAACGCCAGCGCCCGGTCACGCAGCACTTCCACCAACTGTCCTCCAGCGCCGAACAGCAACACCGGGCCAAACTGCGGATCCACCGTACTGCCGACGATAATCTCGTATCCGTCCAGTTTCACCATGGGTTGCACGGTCACCCCGGAAAAGTGCTCGGCGCCCGCTTTTTCGCTGACAGACTGCTTGATCATGCGATACGCCAAACGCACCGCTTCGGCATCGCGCAAGTTCAGCTGCACTCCCCCGACATCGGTTTTGTGGGTGATGGTTTCCGAAAACACTTTCAGCACGGCCGGAAACCCGGCCTTCTCCGCGGTGCTGACTGCTTCTTCTTCCGAGACGGCCACCAGCGTCGGCACGGTGGGAATGCCGTACGCTTCCAGCAGCTGCTTCGATTCCATTTCTGTCAGGATCGTCCTGCCGGCATTGCGCACCCGTTGCAGAATCTGTTGCGCTGCCTCGCGGTCCGGGCCAGCCTCTCCTTCGTCGCGCAAGATCGGAGTTTCATACAGTCCCTTGAGGTTGTAGCTGTAACGCCACATGTAATCGAAAACTTTGGCTGCGGTATCGGGAAACGGGAAAGTGGGAATCCCGGCCCGGTTCAGAATGTCGGTTCCCGCCGCGACCTCCGTCCCTCCCATCCAACTCGCCAGGATCGGCTTGCCCATGCCCTTGGCATAGGTCTTCAGGTGCTCGGCGGTTTGAGTCGGCTCGGCCATTCCCTGCGGACAAATCACCGCCAGCAGCCCATCCACGTTTTCATCTCGGACTGTGATGTCCACTACTTTTGCGTATTTGTCGGGAAGCGCGTCGCCAAGAATGTCCACCGGATTGCTGTGGCTCCAATGCGGAGGCAGCAGGCTATCGAGTTCCTGCATGCTCTTGCTGGAGAGCTGCGCCAGTTGCCCGCCATTCAGAAGCAACGAGTCGGCCGCCAGAACTCCCGGGCCGCCTGCGTTGGTCACGATGGCGAGTCGAGGTCCGCGCGGGCGCGGCTGCTTCGACAGCACTTCTGCCATGTAGAACAAATCCGCAATCGTGCTGACCCGTAGCACTCCGCTGCGCCGGAAAGCCGCATCCAACACCTCATCACTGCCGGTCAGCGCTCCCGTATGCGACGCCGCAGCCTGCGCCGCCGCTTCCGTGCGCCCCGCCTTGATGATGATGATGGGCTTGTTCAGCGAAACTTCTCGCGCCGCCGACAGAAACGCGCGCGCGTCCCCCACCGATTCCATGTACATCACGATGCTGTGGGTGCGCGCATCATTGCCCAGGTAGTCGATCAGGTCGCCCCAGCCCACGTCGAGCATCGAGCCCACCGAAACAAATGCGCTGAAGCCGACCATTTCCTTTTGGCACCAGTCCAGGATTGCCGTGCACAGCGCCCCGCTTTGACTGATGAATGCCACGTTACCCGGCCGCGCCATGTTCGATCCGAAGGTCGCGTTCAGCCCGCTGATCGGGTTCATCACTCCCAGACAGTTGGGACCGATCAATCTCATCCCGGTGCCGCGGATGTTCTCCAGGATCCGGCGCTCCAGTTCCTTGCCCTGCTCACCATGCTCCTTGAAGCCGGCAGAGATGACGATCGCGCCTCGAACGCCCTCTTGGACGCATCCGGCGATGACGTCGGGCACGCTGGCTGCGGGGGTAACCACCACCGCCAGGTCAACGAACTCCGGAATATCAGCCACCTTCTTGTAGGCCTTGATGCCGAGCACGCTGCTGCGACTTTCACTGACCGGGTACACCGTTCCGCCGAACGGGCTGCTCACCAGGCTCCAAAGGACCGCTCTCCCGATGCTTCCCGGGCGCTCGGTCGCGCCAATTACGGCGACTGTGCGCGGGGTGAAGATTGCATCCAGCGGATGGCTCTCAGAACGCAAAACGTCATGAGCACGATCGTGCGTGAGCTTGATTTTGCCTAGTTTGTTCGCAGGTTTAGTAGCGCTCATAAACCGGCAGTGTAACTCTTCGGATAAACACCCGTCTGTGAGCTACAACCGAAAGGCAGGTACCCGGCTTCCGGCGTCTTGAGTGGCGCACATCCCTGGGGTCACTGAACCACGTGGTACTTTCGAAGGATTTCCCCTGTCTTGTCAATCGGCAGCGCCTCCACCGTGTGGCCCTCGCCGCTCATCGTCGTCGCTTTGAACATGGAATTGTAGACCGCTTCCTCAGCGGCCTCGATGGCAGCCAGGAATAACGGCGACAACGCATCATTCGTTAATACTTCCGTATGGCGGGTCAAACCTTTTTCGGCGGTGCGGATTCGGTTTTGCGGCGCCGTCGAGAAGGAGATCGCGTAATCCCCACTGCCGTTGGAAGCTGCAGTGCCGGTGCGGGCCAAACCCAGCAGCGCTCTCGCGGCCACGCGTTTCAAGTTGCGCGCATCAAGCGGCGCGTCAGTCGCGACGACGATCATGCAGGACCCATCCGCTCGGCCAGGTCGGCTGCCGGCTTGCTGCAACTCCCGACGCAGGTAATATTGCCCCAGTTCCTGGCCCACAGGAGCGCCGGCAATCGTCAAAACCCCTCCGAAGTTGGTTTGCACCAGAATACCGATGGTGTAGCCGCCGAGATTCGCAGGCAGGCGCCGCGATGCCGTCCCGATACCCCCCTTCCAGCCAAAAGCAACGGTGCCCGTCCCCGCACCTACACTTCCCTCTGGGACCGGCCCACCCCTGGCGTCCTTGATTGCGGCAACAACGTCCTCGGCCGTGATGTGGCGCCCACGGATGTCGTTCAGGTATCCATCATTCGTCTCGCCCACGACGGGGTTGAACGACAGGACGTCCTCATTTCCCGGAAGCCCCAGCATGTAGGCGGTCAGGGCATCTGCCACTTGCGGGACGCTTGTGGTGTTGGTGAGAAGGATGGGGCTTTCGATTTCTCCCAACTCGTCTACCTGAGTCGTGCCTGTGAGCTTGCCATAACCATTCCCGACAAATACTGCGCCCGGCACTTTTTCGCGATACAGATTGCCGGAGTGCGGCAGAATGGCGGTCACTCCGGTGCGTATGTTGTCCCCGCGAATAATGGTCTGATGCCCGACCGTCACGCCGCTCACATCCGTAATGGCGTCGAGTGGGCCGGCGGGCAGAATCCCAACCTTGAGCCCCAGGTCCGAGGCCCGCGGACGCGAGCCGGGGCTGGAGCTTTGCGGGAACGCAACACCGGAAATCACGCAGATAGCGGCCAAAACGAAAATTCCTTTACGCGCCATAACACCCGATTATAGTGTCGGCCCTCCCCGGCTTCGTCCAGGGCTGGATTCCCGTTTTGCAGGAATCAGGTACTTAGAATACAATTCGTTCCCACCGGGACACCCCAACTTCATAGCTGCCCAGGAAGCGGTGCGTCCTCACGGTTCAGATTTCACAAGGAGAGTTACTCAACATGAAGAAACTGCTTACGCTGGTTTTCGCGGTTGCCATCGCCCTTTCCATGTCTTCCATGTCCTTCGCCCAGGATGCTCCAGCCACCGATAAGCCCATGGACAAGAAGGAAATGAAGAAGGAAGAGAAGGCCGAGAAGAAGGCCGCCAAGAAAGAAAAGAAGATGAAGAAAGAAAAGAAAGACGACATGAAGAAGGACGAGATGAAGGACGAAATGAAGAAAGACGACATGAAGAAGTAGTCGTTGATCTTCCAGTCTGCACCTGCCTCGGCCATGGCCGGGGCTTTTTTGTGTCCGGATCCCTGATCTGGCGCTCCAAAAACTCCAAAATTACGTAGTTGCGCAGCCCTGGAACAGTAGTAAAATTCCCGCAATCAATCCTGCCCCTCCGGGGCAGCGTGGAGATTAAGACGCCAGTCGCGCGTCATATCGGTTCCAAATCTGGAGGGTCTTCTATGGAAGATCGGGCCCCGTCGAACTCAGTTACCGCAAGTTCTCAGTCCAACATCCAGCGCGAGGGACGCAGCGTCTGGATACTCACCGCCTACGGGATCTCGGGCTTGGCGCTTTTTGGCATTCTGGCCTACTACTTCTCCGATTTCGTAGCGCACTAACCTCGCTCCAGTTACTCTCGCCGGAGAAATGTTGACGTGTGTCCGCATGCTGTATCCCCGTAGCGGGCATCCCACCCGCAGACCTGTGAAGTTGCTTCCCGTTCCGATGAACGTCCGCGTCCCGCGATCGTGCTACAATGAGCGGCGCGTTAGCGCTCCCGATAAAAATTTCCCCAACAGTTCATAACTGACGGACTGACTCTCGTGGCTAACGATCCCTCGAAAACTGCCCCAATGACGTACGCCGATGCCGGCGTCGACATCGAACGCGCCAACCGCACCAAGAAACGAATCAAGTACCTCGCCCACAAGACTTTTACCCGCGGGGTGCTGAGCGAGATCGGCGGCTTTGGGGGTCTGTTCGCGATTGACAAGACCAAGTACGTGGACCCCGTTCTGGTCTCCAGCGTGGATGGGGTAGGCACCAAGCTCAAAGTCGCCTTCGAGATGAATGTTCATCACACCCTGGGCGCCGATCTGGTGAATCACTGCGTCAACGATATTGCCGTCCAGGGCGCCGCCCCCATGTTCTTCATGGACTATCTCGCCACCGGAAAGCTCGAACCCGAGGTTGCGGAAAAGATTGTTGAGGGATTAGCGGACGCCTGCAAGCACAACGGCTGCGCGCTGATCGGCGGGGAAACCGCGGAGATGCCCGGCTTTTATCCGGACGGGGAATATGATCTGGCGGGCTTTATCGTGGGCGTCGCTGAGCGCGAGAGAATCATTACTGGCAAGACGGTTGAAATCGGAGACGTGGTGCTCGGCCTGGCTTCCAATGGCCTGCATACCAACGGTTACTCGCTGGCGCGCAAGCTCCTGTTCGAAGTCGCCCACTACACTCCGGAAACGTACGTCAATGAGCTGAAGGGCAAAGTGGGCAACGAGTTGATGCGGACCCACAAGAGCTACTGGCCGGCGATCAAGCGGCTGGTGGACGGCGAGTGTGTCTCAGCCATGGCCCATATCACCGGGGGAGGCATCACCGAGAATCTTCCCCGCGTGCTGCCTCGCGGCGTCGCGGCGGTCATTGAAATCGGTTCCTGGCCCGTACTGCCGATCTTCGAACACCTGCAAGCGCTGGGAAACGTGGCCCAGGACGAGATGCTGCGCACCTTCAACATGGGCCTGGGAATGTTGCTGGTCGTGCCCGCCAAGAAGTTCAAAAAAGCCCAAGGCTTGCTCGAGCGCGCCGGAGAGAAAGCCTACACTGTGGGCCGCATCGTGAAGGGCGAGCGCAAGGTCATTTACACGTAGGCTCAGAGCCGCCTGGTAGCATGGCGCAGCAGTTCCGCATCATCAGACGAAATCGAGCCGCCTAAAGAAAGCAATTCCTTGCGCCGGCGTGAGCGGGCGCGCTGGCTGTCGAGATACTCCTCAATCGCCTCGGAAAGGATAGAAGAAAAACCCTTTTCCCCGCGTCTCGCGGCCAACGCCAATAAGGCGCTTCGATGTTCAGCCTTCATTTCCACGGTGGTTCGCATACCACGTTATACAACATGCATGTGCATGCACGCGGGACTGGAACCCCCCTTCCCATCATTGCAATGCCACCTTCAATAGCGGAGAATTCTACAAACACTGCGTTGCGAGAGTCCCATCCAGGATGTCCTGTGGGCGCTGTTTTACTTGGGCGCAGTACGCTCCGTGATTTCGCAGAGCTTGCGGCCCGAACGCAGTTCTGACCGGATTCGTCGGGTACTGCCCCGTTAGAGCATTCGCCCCGTTTTCGCTTTTTCGCTGGATTGGTTGTGTAATCGCGATGTTACGACAATGTTGAATTGCATTAGAAATGTCCCCTTCTGGTTGCATTAGAAATGTCTCCTAATCTAGGCCTTCGATGGAGGAGGCTGGATTGGGGAGAACGGCATTGAGTGCGAGAGAGGTGGAACGA
>Ga0070741_10002535_pt1 | contig 48606 bp, 33 predicted proteins | sample Coa_R1_4_FD_66440 | JGI IMG/M metagenome (GOLD analysis project Ga0070741, IMG submission 66440) | Surface soil microbial communities from Centralia Pennsylvania, which are recovering from an underground coalmine fire - Coalmine... | ecosystem: Environmental > Terrestrial > Soil > Unclassified ... | reverse complement strand
TGCGCCGCCGCAAGGACGGCACCCTGATTGACGTCTCGCTCACCATCTCACCGATCAGGGATGCCGCCGGTCAGATTATCGGCGCGTCAAAGATCGCCCGCGACATTACCAGGCAGAAGCGCGCGGCGCGGCAGCTCGAAGAGGAGCGCGAGGCGCTTGAGACGATCAACCGGGTCAGCCGGACGCTCTCGGCCGAACTCGATCTGGAGAAGGTCGTGCAGTCGCTCACCGACGCCGCCACCGAGATCACCGGCGCGCGCTTCGGCTCATTCTTTTACAACGTACTCGACGAGCGCGGCGCGTCATACATGCTCTACGCGCTCTCGGGCGTGCCGCGCGAACACTTCGCCCACTTCCCGATGCCGCGTGCCACCGACCTCTTCGGCCCGACCTTCCGCGGTGAAGGCGTCGTCAGGATAGACGACGTGAAGCAGGACCCGCGCTACGGGAAGAACTCGCCATACTTCGGGATGCCCGAGGGGCACCTGCCCGTGACGAGTTACCTCGCCCTGCCTGTCATCTCGCGCTCGGGCGAGGTGCTGGGTGGGCTCTTCTTCGGCCACCCGGAGCCGGGCGTCTTCACCGAACGGCACGAGCGCATCGTCGCGGGGCTGGCCGGGCAGGCGGCGATTGCGATGGACAACGCCCGGCTCTACGAGACGACGCGCAAGGCGTGGGCCGAGGCCGAGGAGGCCAACCGCCTGAAGGATGAGTTCCTCGCCACCGTCTCGCACGAACTGCGCAACCCGCTCAACAGCATCCTCGGCTGGGCGCGGATGCTGCGCATCGGGAAGTTTGACGACGAGGGCCGGCGGCGCGCCGTCGAGACGATTGAGAAGAGCGCCGTGGCGCAGGGGCAGATCATCGAGGACATCCTCGACGTCTCGCGAATCATTACGGGCAAACTCCGGCTGGAAGTCTCGCCGGTCGAGATCGCCCGCGTCGTAGAGGACGCGGTCGAGACGGTCCGCCCGACGGCTGACGCCAGGGGCGTGCGTCTGCAGGCCGTACTCGGCACGAGTCAGAATCTGGTGCAGGGTGACCCGCACCGCCTGCAGCAGATCATCTGGAACCTGCTCTCGAACGCGATCAAGTTCACGCCCAAAGGGGGCCGCGTGCAGGTCACGCTCGCGCGGATCAACTCGCACGTCGAGATCGCGGTCAGCGACACCGGGCAGGGCATCAGCCGGGACTTCCTGCCGCACGTCTTCGAGCGCTTCCGCCAGGCCGACAGCTCGATCACGCGCAAACAGGGCGGCCTCGGCCTCGGCCTGGCGATTTCGCGACACCTGACGGAGCTGCACGGCGGGACGATCACCGCCGAGAGCGCGGGCGTGGGGCAGGGGGCGACCTTCATCGTCCGCCTCCCGCTCGCAGTCATACAGGAGGGTAAGAACCGTCCGGACAGTCAGCAGTTGCCCCACTTCCCCCGCGCGGTCGAAGGGCCAGTGCCTGACGGGCTGGGGCTTGAACTGACCGGGGTGCGCGCGCTCGTCGTGGATGACGAGGCGGAAGCCCGCGAACTCCTCCAGACCGTCCTCCGGCAGTGCAGGGCCGAAGTGCGGGCCGCCGGGTCGGTGCGGGAGGCGCTTGAAATGCTCAGGGACTGGGACCCAGACATCCTCATCTCTGACATCGGCATGCCCATGGAAGACGGTTACGCACTGATCCGGCAGGTTCGGGCGCTCTCTCATAAGGAGGGAGGGAGCATTCCGGCCGTGGCGCTGACGGCCTACGCGCGTAGCGAGGACCGGCTCCGGGCGCTCACCGCGGGCTTCCAGATGCACGTGGCCAAGCCCGTTGACCCGACCGAACTCGCGGCCGTCGTGGCCAGTCTGACCGGGAGGATCGGGCCCCCCGGGAAAAAGCCCTGAGCCATTCAGAAGACAAGCTTCTCTCTTTTCAATTCCACGGTGCTGGCAACTGTTCGCCTGGGTCGGGTATAGTTACCGCCTTAATCCGACCGCCACGACGAAAGAATCAATAGTTATGCCATCAGAGATCGCAGGAGTTCGCGTGCGCTTTGCGCCTTCACCGACGGGTTACCTGCACGTCGGCGGGGCGCGCACGGCGCTTTTCAACTGGCTGTTTGCGCGCCACCACAACGGCGTCTTCATTCTGCGGATCGAGGACACCGACAAGCAGCGCAACGACGAGGCGATGGTGCGCGGCATCCTCGAAGGGATGGAGTGGCTCGGCCTCGATTACGACGAAGGCCCGTTCCACCAGTCAGATTATGACGACCAGCACCGCGCCGCCGCGTACCAGTTGCTTGAAAGCGGCCATGCATATCGCGACTTCACGCCGAAGGAAGAGCGCTCGGATGAAACCATCAAACAGCAGGTCGCCGAGGCCGCCCGCGGGCCGAAAGTGACGAACCCGTACCGCAGCCTGTCGCAAGGGGAATCAGACGCCCGCGCCGCTGGTGAACCATACGTCATCCGCTTCAAGGTTCCCGAAGAGGGAAAGACGCAGTTCGATGACGCCGTCTACGGTTTGCAGGAGCGCGATTACAGAGACATTGAAGACTTCATCCTGCTGCGTTCCGACGGCCACCCGCTCTACAACCTGAGCGTCGTCTGCGATGACATTATGATGGGCATCACGCACGTCATCCGGGGACAGGATCATCTGTCGAACACGCACAAGCAGGTACTGCTCTACCGGGCGCTGGGCAAAACGGTGCCGACGTTCGCGCACCTGCCGCTGATCCTCGCGCCCAACAAGGGCAAGCTCTCGAAGCGCAAGCACGGCGAGATCGTCAGCGTCACGACTTACCGTGACAGGGGCTTCATCCCCGACGCCTTCGTCAATTTTCTGGCGCTGCTCGGCTGGTCGCCGGAGTCGGGCGAACACGCGGAGCGCGAAATCTTCTCGCGCGAGGAACTCATCAGCCTCTTCTCGCTCGAAGGCATTCACAAATCGAACGCCGTTTTTAACTTCACCGAAGGCGACGCGCGCAACTGGACCGATCAGAAAGCGCTCTGGGTGAACTGGGAATACATCAAGACCCTGCCGATGGAAAAACTGACGCCGCTCGTCAAGGCGGAACTCGAGCGGAGCGGGTTGTGGCGTGACGAGTACGAAGGCGAGAAGAGAGCCTGGTTCGAGCGGGCGGTGACTCTGCTCCGCGACCGGGCGCGCACGCTGCCCGATTTTACGCATCATGGTCGCCCTTATTTCGTGGATGACTTCAGCTTCGAATTCGACGAGGCGGCGGTGAAGAAGAATCTGCGGAAGGAGCCGGCCTTAAGAGAACTGCTCCCGCAACTGGCGGACGCTTTCGCGACGCTCGATGAGTTCACGCACGATACGACCGAGGCATTGCTGCGGAGATTCGCCGAAGAAAAAGGCGTCAAGGCCGGCCTGCTGATCAACGCGACGCGAACCGCGCTGACGGGGCAGTCGGTCGGGCCGGGCTTGTTCGATGTCGTCGTGGCGATTGGAAAGGATCGAACCGCAGCCCGGTTGAAGCATGCGGCGCAGTTGGTGTGAAGTCTCGACAGACCACCATCGCAACCCGCCGCTTGGGCAGAGCGGTGGGTTGGCTCGCCGTGATTGCTGGCGGCGCGGTCCGGGCGGCTACCCTGTGGGCTCCGGCCAGCCCCGATAGTAAAGCAGCAAGAGCTGAGCGGACAGGCCCGTCGCCAGCCGCTCAGCTTCAGTTTATACAGGGCCTTGTTACGGTCTCTCCGAGGAGGTCGTTGACGACTGGCGGCTCATGCCGCGGTTGACGAGCATCTTGACTTCCACACGCCGATTCTGCGCCCGCCCCGTCGCGGTGCTGTTATCCGCCACGGCGTCCGTCTTGCCGTAACCCATCGGCGAGACGAAACGGCGGACGGGAATCTTATGATGCACCGCCAGGTATTGGATCACCGCTTCGGCACGCTGCTGGCTCAACTGGAAATTCTTCGCCTCGCTGCCGGTTGAGTCCGTGTGCCCCCCGACTTCGATCATAAACCATTTGGCGTTGAGGGCTTTTTCAGCCAGAGCGTCGAGCCGTTGTCTGGCCTCGGGCGAAAGCACTGCACTATTCACTCTGAAATTTACTGTGGCAGTTTCCCCCACGTCGTAATCGTCCAGAGCCGAAATGCGTTCATTCGCCGCGCGCACTTCGTTTCTGGCCTCGGCGGCGACGGTATACAGCTCGTCCATCTGACCTGCCATACGCTCCTGATTAGCCTCAACCGGGTTGACGCGCGTATCAGTTGTGATCGCGGCCCTCATGTCGGATTCATTGAACCTGACCTTGTCTGCCACAAGCTGCCCTTGCGCATCGCCGCGTCCCTCTACTTCCACAATCAGCCCTCGCAAGACGTCAGTGACGGCGTATTTCTTACCGAAGCGAAGGAAGCCGCCATAGGTCTTGATGCTCGTATCATCCGTTAAGAGGACTCGATAATCCGTCCGATTCCGGTCGCGGATCGTGAACGTATCGGCGTCGCGGTTGATGACGACACCCTTGAATTTCATCTTCGCGCCATTCGGAACGGGTTGTGTGGTGACAATCGGGTTCTTCGCGGCCTGGGGCCTGATGTCCTGTCCGAAAACCAGCGGCGTCACCGCCAGCAGCAGGGCCGGGCCACAAACGAGGGTAAATGCACGCCATTTCCTGTTATCACAAGTCTTCATATTGCTCCTTCCAGGTTGATGGGGAGTGCAATAAAGAGTTCTGAACGTCCGCTCATTTAAGGCAATTCAGGATGATCAAGGGGAGGCAAAAATCGTAGCCAAAGCCGGAATAAAAATCAACGGGCCCGCCGGGCGGGATACGAACGGCTCGTCCCGGACGATTGACCCTTCAAATGCGAGAGCGGGGGCCTGAATCGCAGGCCCCCGCTCTTATTCCGGAAAAGCAGTTATGTGTTATCCCGCCGACCGGGCTGAAAGCATCGCACATCATTCGATCATTTCTTTGCGCGCTGCTCAATCTTCGCCCAGGTATCCCGCAACCCAATCGTCCGGTTGAAGACCGGCTTCCCCGGCGTTGAATCGAGATCCACGCAGAAGTAGCCCATCCGCTCGAATTGATACCGCGTGCCGGGCGCCGCGTCACGCAGACCCGGCTCGACCTTGCAGCCGGAGAGTACCTCCAGCGAGTTCGGGTTCAGATTGGAGGTGAAGTCCTGACCTTCCTCGACCTCATTCGGATCCTCTTTCGTGAAGAGGTTGTCGTAAAGGCGAACTTCCGCGTCCACAGCATGTGCGGCTGAGACCCAGTGGATTGTGGATTTGACCTTGCGCCCGTCGGGCGTGTTGCCGCCCCTTGTTGCCGGGTCGTATGTGCAATGCAGCTCGACGACGTTGCCGGCGGCGTCCTTCACCACACTCTGGCAGGTGATCAGGTACCCGTAGCGGAGCCGCACCTCGCGGCCCGGCGCCAGGCGGTAGAACTGCTTCGGCGGGTCTTCGCGAAAATCTTCCTGCTCGATGTAAAGCACCTTCGAGAACGGAACCCTGCGGGTGCCCGCGCTCTCGTCTTCCGGGTTGTTGATGGCCTCCATCTCCTCGATCAGATCGTCCGGGTAGTTATCAATGACGACGCGCAACGGTTTGAGTACGGCCATCACACGGGCCGCGCGTTTGTTCAGGTCCTCGCGCAGGAAGTATTCGAGGTGCGAGAGTTGCGTGATGCCGTTGGTTTTGGAAACGCCGACGTTCGCGCAAAAGTTGCGGATGGCTTCCGGCGTGTAGCCGCGCCGCCGCATCCCCGAGAGCGTCGGCATGCGCGGGTCGTCCCAGCCCGTGACGTGGCCGTCTTCGACGAGCTTCAGCAGCTTGCGCTTGCTGAGCAGCGTGTAAGTGATGCTCAGCCGGTCGAACTCATACTGCTTCGAGGGGAAGATGCCGAGCTGTTCGATGAACCAGTCGTACAGAGGACGGTTATTATCGAATTCGAGCGTGCAGATCGAATGGGTCACCCGCTCAATTGAATCCGACTGCCCGTGCGCGTAATCGTACATCGGGTAGATACACCACTCGTTGCCCGTCCGGTGGTGTTCCATATGAAGGATGCGGTACATCACCGGGTCGCGGAAGTTCAGGTTCGGCGAGGCCATGTCAATCTTCGCGCGCAGCGTGCGCGAGCCGTCGGGGAACTCGCCGCTCTTCATGCGCTCGAACAGGTCGAGGTTCTCTTCGACGGAACGATTGCGATACGGGCTTTCCCGGCCCGGCTCGGTCAGCGTGCCCCGATATTCGCGAATCTCATCCGCGCTGAGGTCGCAGACGTAAGCCTTGCCTGCTTTGATGAGCAGGATGGCCCACTCATAAAGCTGGCCGAAGTAATCGGAGGCGTAAAACAACCCATCCCATTTGAAGCCCAGCCACCGGACGTCTTCCATAATGGATTCGACGTACTCAGTCTCTTCCTTTGACGGATTAGTGTCGTCGAAACGCAGATTGCATTTGCCGCCGAACTCCGCCGCCAGCCCGAAGTCGAGGCAGATCGCCTTGGCATGGCCGATGTGCAGGTAGCCGTTCGGCTCGGGCGGAAAGCGCGTCTGCACACGCCCGCCGTGCTTACCCGTCCTGATGTCCTCGATGATGATGTCCCGAATAAAATTAGACCGCCCAGGCGATTCGACTGACGATTCAGCCGGCAGCGCGCCGGGGCCGGATTCCAACGAACTCATTTGTTTCTCTTATCTCCTGTCTGAGGCTTATCTGTAAAGCGCGGATTATATATCGAGTCTGAGGGGCGGCGCGAGCGGGGGGATGGCTTTCTTTGCCGGAGTTGACGGCAGGCGCCGCAGGGACACGCGGAGGGACCTGATATTAAAGCCCCTTCGGTGCCCTGCGGCTGTAAATTTTGCTTTCCCGATGTCTCACGGCCTGACCTGGCCGTAAGCGTGTCAGTGCCGACGGCCGGTGACGATGCTCAGGTAACTGAGGCACGGTGTGACTTCGCTCCCGGCAAACCCGAAGCCCGCCGTTATCGCAGCCAGCTCACGCCCGGAAACCCGACTTTGTAATGGCCTTGTCATCCGCATCGGTCTGGAAAAGTGCGGCCAGGGCGCTATAATCCGCGTGTCCTGCCAGGCGGTTTACTACACACGGAGAAGAGCAGATGATCCACACGTCACAGGATGTGACCCGGTTTCTGGTGGACTGGAGCAACGGTGACCGGGCGGCGCTCGACAAGCTGCTGCCGCTGGTCAACGACGAATTGCGACGACTCGCCCGCCACTACATGCGCCGCGAAAATCCGGGCCACACCCTGCAGACCTCGGCGCTGGTCAATGAAGCGTACCTGCGCCTGATAGACCAGCGGCAGGTGCAGTGGCAGAACCGCGCGCATTTCTTCGGCATCGCCGCGCAGTTGATGCGGCGCATTCTGATCGACCACGCGCGCAGCCATCATTACCAGAAGCGCGGCGGCGGGGCGCTGAAGGTGTCGCTCGATGAAGCCGCCGCAGTGACTGAGGCGCGCGCCGCTGAATTGCTGGCAGTCGACGAGGCCCTTGAGAAGCTGACGGCGATGGACGCGCGCAAGGGCCGGATCGTCGAGCTGCGTTTTTTTGGCGGGCTGAGCCTGGAAGAGACGGCCGAAGTGCTGGGCATCTCTTCACCGACGGTGCAGCGCGAATGGCGCGCGGCCAGGGCGTGGCTGCACCGGATGCTGGTGGGTGGAAAGTCCGATGAAGCCTGAGCGTTGGCAACAGGTAGATCAGTTGTTCCAGGCGGCGCTCGAACGTCCGCCCGAAGGGCGGGCCGCGTTCATCAATGAGGCCTGCCGCGGCGATGACTCCTTGCGCCGCGAGGTTGAAGCGTTGCTGGCTGCCGATGGCGAGGCTGCCGGTTTTATTGAAGCGCCAGCCTACGCTGTGGCCGCGCCGTTGATTGCTGGAGATGATATGCAATCGCTCGTGGGCAAGAGCATCGGCCATTACCACATCATTTCACCCATTGGCAAAGGCGGGATGGGCGAGGTCTACCGCGCGCGTGATGCGAAACTCGACCGCACGGTAGCTCTGAAGCTTCTGCCCGGCGAGGTCGCAGCGGACGCAGAGCGAATGCGCCGCTTCGTCCGCGAGGCCAGGGCAGCGAGCGCGCTGAATCACCCGCACGTGGCGACGATCTATGAGATCGGCGAGGCGGGGGGCGTGAGCTTCATCGCGATGGAGTATGTCGAAGGGCAGACGCTCGCAACGAAGATCAACGGCCAGCCGCTGACGACCAGTGAGATCGTAGAGATCGGCAGTCAGATTGCTGACGCGCTGGACGAAGCGCACGGCAAGGGGATCACGCACCGCGACATCAAACCGGCGAACGTGATGCTCAACGAGCGCGGGCAGGTGAAAGTACTCGACTTCGGTCTGGCGAAGATCACGCGGCTTTCAGCGCAACCAATCGTCAGCGACATCAGCACGCTGGCGAAGACTGCGCCGGGCGTAGTGATGGGGACAGTGCCGTATATGAGTCCGGAGCAGGCCCTGGGACGTGAAGTGGATCAGCGCAGTGACCTGTTCAGCCTGGGCATCGTACTCTACGAAATGGCGACGGGGCGATTGCCATTCTCCGGGGCGAATACGAGCGAGACGCTGAACCTGATTCTGCACGTGCAACCGGAAGCGATGGCGCGGTTCAATTACAACGTGCCCGCCGAGCTTGAGCGGATCGTGCGGAAGTGTCTGGAGAAGGAACGGGAGCGGCGCTATCAATCGGCGCGGGAACTGTTGGTAGACCTGAAAAATCTCAAGCGCGAGAGTGAGGCAACAGCACGTTCGGCAAGGGATACTGTGTCCTTGGCAGGTAAGGTTAATTCTACTTGGCGGCGCGGAATCGTTGTTTTGGCAGTACTCAGCCTGTCAGGAGTGGGCCTCGCTTATTACCTTTTGAGGTCGCCATTCCCACCCAAGGTGACGGCTTCTATTCCGATCACGAGTGACGGTCGTGGAAAAGGATCGCCGTTAGTCACCGACGGCCCACGACTCTATTTCTTCAGTGGGGGAGTTCTTGCTCAAGTATCCAGCACAGGAGGGGAGACAGTCGAACTGCCTGGGTCCTTTCCAAATACCCATGTCATGGATATTTCTCCGAGCCGAGCAGAACTCCTCATTGTGAAACAAGTTGGGTCTGAATTTGATTCGCCGCTGTGGGTCTTCCCTGTGTTGGGTGGTGCCCCGCGCCGCCTGGGCAATTTGCAGGGCCACGCCGGAACATGGTCATTGGATGGACAACAGATTGTTTATGCTTATGGCCACGCGTTATACATAGCCAAAAGTGATGGAACTGAGCCCCGCGAGTTGGTGACGGTCGCTGGTAGGCCAGATTGGCCGCGCTGGTCACCCGACGGCAGCCGGTTACGTTTTACCGTACTGGATACCAACATCGCCAACATAAGCTCGCTCTGGGAAGTGGCTGCCGATGGCGCGAATCCGCATCCGCTGTTGCCGGGCTGGAACAACCCCGCTGCCGAATGTTGTGGCAATTGGGCGGCGGACGGGCGATATTTCGTCTTTCAGTCCAGACGTAATGGGACAACTAATATTTGGGCCATGCGCGAGCGGGCGGGCCTTTTCCAGCGGGCCAACCAAGAGCCGGTCCAGTTGACCTTCGGGCCGCTGAACTACTCTGCTCCTGTCCCGAGCCAGGATGGCAAAAAGCTTTTTGTCGTGGGGGAACTGCGACGCGGGGAACTTGTCCGCTATGATGCGAAGACGCAGCAGTGGGTCAGCTTTCTATCAGGCATCTCGGCAGAGCATTTGGATTTTTCCAGGGATGGAGAGTGGGTCACTTATGTAAGCTACCCGGAAGGCAGCTTGTGGCGAAGCAAAGTGGATGGCAGCCAGCGGCTTCAACTCAGTTTCCCCCCGATGCGAGTTGGCCTGCCGCGCTGGTCGCCGGATGGGCAACAGATCGTTTTTATGGCCAGATTACCCGGCAAAGGTATGAAGACCTATCTGGTATTGGCCGAAGGTGGAATTCCTCAACAACAAACACCGGGGGAGCGTAGCGAGCTTGACCCGTGCTGGTCGCCGGATGGCAATTCGCTGGTCTTTTGGTCGGGAGGTATATCACCCCAGCCAGGAGCGATCTATCAGCTTGATCTTCGCACGCGCCAAGTTTCTATGGTGCCTGGTTCCGAAGGGTTGTTCTCTCCTCGCTGGTCGCCTGATGGACGTTACATCGCTGCCAACCCCGCCGGTCGTCAGGACAAATTGCTGCTCTTCGATTTTACGACTCAGAAGTGGACGGAATTAGCCAACCAGAATTCAGGTTATCCGCATTGGTCGCGGGATGGGAAGTACATTTACTTCCAAAGCTCTGATGCACTGTTTCGAGTGGGGATTGGCGACCACAAAGTTGAGCGGTTGGCCATCCCGTATAGTTTTCGGCGCGCAGTGGGAGTCTTCGGAGGTTGGACTGGTTGGACCCCGGATGATTCGCCGCTGGCGCTGCGTGATGTTGGCACTCAGGATATTTATGCGCTTGAGTGCCAATTCCCGTAACAAATGCCGAAACGTCTGAAGCGCTACCAGCTCGGAATCTCAATCAAACCGCTGGCACAGAAACTTGTTCAGCTTTTTGCGCGCGTCCAGCGAAGGATGTGTGTCAGATTCCTGCCGCATGGCGTTGCCCGCGTTTATGCCGATAATCGTCAGGCGCTCCAGGATGCGGCCATAGCTCGCCGGGTCAGCGCCGATCTCCTTCAACGTAAAAGCCGCCACCGCATCGCAAAACAGTTCGCACTCCCGCATCAATTTCACGTCCTTCGTATTCATTGCCTTGATGCGCTCGTCCCAGACGTACTCGTGTGCCAGCTCGTGCGCGACGATGCCGCGAATCTCTTCATCGCTGGCGATGACCATCATCCGAGTCGTGATGATGATCACTGCGCGCTCAACCAGGTAAGCTTTGGGCTGGTCTGAGCGCAAAACAACGATGGGCATCCGGCTGCGCCCGTGGTAAGCGAACACCGGTTGCAGCGCGGCCTTGAGCTGGTCAACCCGCTTACTGTCTGCGACAGGCAGGCGTTGCAACTCGACGATCCTGTTCACGAACACCGGGCCGGGCAGGTAGGCGGGCAGGCGCATCTGCCTCAAACGTTCACGGATTGCGTCAGACGAGAGGCCGCCGAGGCGGGCAACGGCCCCCGCCGCCTCTGCTCCTTCCAAAGATTCTTCCCGCCTGTCGTCCGCCTTGCCCATCGCGGCAAAGTCCCGCGATGGTTGTGCGGTAAGAGTGAGCGGAAATGAGATGATGAGAATGGCGGTGAGCGCGATCTGTCCGGACATGGCTTCTTCCCTCGAAGCGCAGCCGCCGCTCGCAATCGGCATCCGGACACACTCCGGCCCGAAGGCCTTCCCAGCCGGCCCTGCGGCGGTGACTGCGGTGTTGAGACTGAAAATCCGGGAGGCAGATCAGAAGGGCGGCCCGGCCGGCGCTGGCCGGGGCTTCACGTCAGCCCCTCATTGCCTCCACCACCAGACGCGAGAGCCTGGGGAAAAACCCATCACGGTTTCGGATATTTTTTTCGGGTTTGAACTGCCGGGGGTAAAAGAGGTGCTGAGTGCCAGTGGAGAGGGACGGCGAGTGGCTTATAGTGGATGGCAGCCGGGTGCGACGTGGGTGAGTACCGCAGGCGATACGGCCCTGACGCCGTGCCTGAATGGGAGTAGTTCGCGTGCCTGACCCGGTCAAAAGATCGCCCCGACACGGCATTGATCGCCGCATCGGGGCGCCTGGTTGAGTAACGCAAAGCAGATCGTTGCGCCTTTAACAGGGGACTGCATTGCGAGCCGCACTTCGCGGACCGGCTACGGCCTGCGCCCGGTGACAACGCTCCAGTAACTGAAGCTCGGTTTGATTTCGATATCGGTGAACCCGGCCTCCGCGAGCATCGCCGTCAGTTCACGCCCGGAATACTGCTGCCCTTCAGTCCACAGGAGCATCGCGACGGCGTAAGCCGCCGTTGCCAGTGGCCCGGTCTTCTCGTCGTTGTAGAGCCTTTCGTGAATGATGATCCGCCCGCCGGGGTTGAGGCTGTCGAAGCTCTTCTTCGTCAGGAAGCGGCCTTTTTCCGGCGGCCAGTCGTGATAGATGTCGGCGTAGAAATGCACGTCGGCCGGCGGGAAAGGGTCGTTCCATAAATCGCCCGCGTGCGTCGTGATGCGATCATCGAGGCCCGCGCACGCGATGTACCCTTCGGCCACTTCGCACACGGGCGGCATGTCGAAGATCACCGCCCGCAGGTGCGGCCACCGCTGCGCCGCGCCGATGGCGTGCGCGCCGGAGCCGCCGCCCACGTCGAGCATCAGCCGGCAACCCGACAGGTCCACGACCTCCGGCCAGCCGTGCGCGGCGCCCGCGCTGTGGCCATGCATGCCGTGCGTGAAGGCCTGGGCCAGGGCGATCTGAGCTTCATGCGACTTGAAAATCTCCTCGCCGCTGTAAACCTGCGACCTGTCGGTCAGCACCGCCTGCTTCGTACATTCGAACGAGGTGAACTCGTCATTGGCGATCAGCATGTTAAGGAAGCTGCCGAAGTAATAGGGGCTGCTTTCGAGCAGATAGGTCTGTGCGAGCGGCGTCAGTGAGTAATGCCCATCGTGCGCGGCGACGAGCCCGGTCGCGGCGCCTGTCGCCAGCAGGGCGGTGGCCGGGCGGCGCGCGATTTTCAGTGCCTCGCAGATTTCAGCCGTCGTGCGCGGCCCGTCGGCGAGCAGTGGGAAAAGGCCCAGCGAGTGGGCAACGAGGACGGCCTTGTACGCCAAGGCCGTTTCCAGCAGATCCCACAAGGGCCGTTCATCCATAGGCGGCTTGGGCGCGTTGACAGCGACAGGTTGGGTCATGGGATTTTCCTTTCGTGTTTTCGGACCGGCCAGCAGGCCGGTCAGGGACGTTGGTTAATTCACTATCGGTTGAATTCACCCGCGACTACGGATCGAATCACCGGAACGGATGCAGAGTCGGATTTGACCTGCAAGTTATCCCACCGCTTCAGAACGTAAGCGGCGACCCGAAGCCGGAAAGCTTTCGGGTCGCCGCTGAATTTATTGAGTACGTTCCGTCATGCCCTGTCCTCCCGGAGAGATCAGTCCAGGGGCTCGACGCGAATCTTCGTGCATTTGATCGTCCCTTCCCCGGTGAGGAACACGTTCCCCAGCGAGTCGGCGAGTTCCACTTTGACCGGGCCGCTGATTTCGTCCTCGGTCTCATTGAGCCTGAATTTTACCCGCCCCTTAAAGAGGACGCTCAGGTTGCCCGACGCGTCGAAGATCAGTTGTTTGTAGACGACCAGGAATTCGCGGTCCGCGGTCAGTTCCCAGGCGCCGTGGCTGGCGGAGGCATTCTGCGGGTCGGGCGGGCCGGCGTCCGACTCGACGACAGTCCCGTCCACGCCGAATGTAAACAGAATCCGGAACGGGGGCGGACCGCCTTCTTCGGGCGTGATGACGCCCTCCCACGAACCGGAGAAGGCTTTCTTCTGCGCCTCCTTCGCCCGCTCAAGCGCCCCGATCAGTCCGCCCTGAAGAATGGGCTCGAATTCAGTCTTTCCCGCGCTCTCGACGGTTCGCTTTTCGCTCCGGGCGGTCTGCCCTTCCGAGACGGCGGCGCTTCCGTGTTCCTGGGCATTGGTAACAGTGGCCGTGACGGTCACGAGCGCGGCGATGGCGACCGTCAGCAGTATTCTTCTGATGTTCATAAACCTTCCTCCTGTGATTGACTGGTGGTGAAGAGTGCTGGTAATCAGCGGGTTGATGTGATGCATGGTCATGTGATTCCTTTCAGTGTTCTGTCAGTAATGAGTTGAGGCAGATCAGGAGCAGCCCGTCCGCCGTCTCGGTGAAATGAAGCCGGTCGGCTTCGACCTCGCGGCAGACGGCCCGCAGACTGGAACCGGTGATGATGGCGGCCTCGGCGGGCGTGACCATCGTGACGGCGGCGGCGCACCCGGCGCACCAGAGGCTGATGGGCTCGGCGGCCCGCCTGATGACGACGACCTGTTCGGTCTCGACCGTGATCTCCGTTCTCCTTTTCCGCCTCATGCCCCCTCCTTTATCGTTGCCCTGATCGCGACGGGCACCCTACAATTGGGCGCCTGCGGTCAGAGCTGCCAGACCGAAACAGCGTCACTGCCGTTTCAGTTCGCCGCGACATTACCCGGATCACGTCTGACAAGTCCTGACAAACGCGCTGACAAATCCTTCGCATTTCTGACAGGCCTGTTATGCCCAATGCTGACAATCACTTTTACGAATTCGGCCCCTTCCGCGTGGACGCGGGCAAGCGGCGCCTGCTGCGCGATGGCGAGCCGCTCGCGCTCACGCCGAAGGCCTTTGACACGCTGCTCGTGCTCGTCGAGAACCGCGGGCGGGTGATTGAGAAGGACGAACTCATGCAGGAGATCTGGGGCGAGACGATTGTCGAGGAGGGCGGCCTCGCGCGGAACATCTCGGTGCTGCGCCGGACGCTCGGCGAGACGCCGGACGAACACCAGTACATAGTCACCGTGCCCGGGCGCGGCTACCGCTTCGTCGCGAGCGTCAGGGAATTTCCGAACGGGGACGGCGACCTCATCGTGGCGCAGCACACGAAAGCGCGCGTCGTCATCGAAGAGGAGGAAGAGGGGGAGACTGGGAGACGGGGGGAGTGGGGGAAAAGGGGAAAGGGGGAAGAGGGAGAAGGAGTGAGGAGGCTGACGGGCTTTCGGCGGCGCTCGAACTTTTATGTCATTGGGGCGGTGCTGGTGGTGCCGGTCGTGGCGGTCGCGTGGTTCGGGGTTGCATGGAGGTCAGAGCGGGCGGTGAAGAGTCTCGCGGTGAAATCAATCGCGGTGCTGCCGTTCAAGCCGCTCGTCGCCGAAAGCCGCGACGAGTATCTGCAAATGGGCATGGCCGACGTCCTGATCACCAGACTCAGCAACCTCAGACAGCTCACCGTGCGGCCCACGAGCGCGGTGCGGAAATACACCGACCCGGCCCAGGATGCGCTGGCCGCCGGGCAGGAGTTGAAGGTCGAGGCGGTGATAGACGGCAACCTTCAGCGCGCGGGCGACCGGATCAGAGTGACGGCCCGGCTCGTGAGTGTCAGCGACGGCGCGACGCTCTGGGCCGAGACCTTCGACGAAAAATTCACCGACCTCTTCAACGTCGAGGACCGACTGGCGGGGAAGCTCGCCGGGGCGCTCGCGCCTCGCCTGAGCGGCGAAGAGAAATCACGCTTTGCCAGACGCGGGACGGAAAACCCGGAAGCCTTTCAGGCTTACCTCAAGGGCCGCTACTTCTGGAGCCGCTGGTCGGCCGAGGGCCTCGGGAAGGCGATTGAATACTTCGAGCAGGCGCGCGCGATTGACCCGAATTACGCGCTGGCTTACTCGGGGCTCGCCGACGCGTACAACCTGCTCGGCTACCGAGGCTATACGCCGCCGCGCGAGGCATTCCCGAAATCGGAGGCGGCGGCGCTCAAGGCGTTGCAGCTCGATGACCAGCTCGGCGAGGCGCACCTCTCGCTCGCGAAGACAAGGCTCTTTTACGACTGGGACTGGCCGGGCTTTGAGCGGGAACTCAGACGCGCGCTCGACCTCAGCCCGAACAACGCCGATGTGCATGGGATGCAGGCAACTTACCTGCTCGTGATGGGCAGGTTCGATGAGAGCATCGCTGAAAGGAGGCGGGCGCTCGACCTCGACCCGCTCTCGCCGCTCTTCACCACGACGGTGGGCTGGTCGTACTTCTACGCGCGGCGCTACGACGAGGCAATCGAGTGGTACCAGAAGGCGCTCGAACTCGATCCGAACTTTGCCCAGGCGCACAACGACATCGGCCTCGCCCGCTACCAGCAGGGCCGGTACGACGAAGCCATCGCCGAACTGCTCAAAGCCAGAGCGCTCTCGGGCGGGAAGCCCGAAGAGATCGAGGCGCTCAGACAGGCTTACGCGAAGGCGGGGACGAGAGGCTACCTGCAGAAGGATCTGGAACTGGCCGAGGAGCAGTTGAAGCAGGGGCCCGTCAGGCCCTGGCGCATGGCCCAGATCTATCACCTGCTCGGAGACAAGGACCGGACGTTCGCCTGGCTCGAAAAAGCTTACGCAGAGCGCGACGGCCTGATGCCCTTCCTCAAGGTCTCGCCGCAGTACGAGAACCTTCACGCCGACCCGCGCTTTACGAGCCTGCTGCGCCGCATCGGGCTGGAGCAGTAAACACATTCAGGAGCCGGCCTCGTCGGCGTCAGTTCATCAGACGCTTCAGCCTTTCATCCCGGCTTCGACAATCAGCCTGCCATCCTGACAGACCTGAATCCACTGGCCGCTTTGCAGGGTGGCGAAGTCATTGGCGGCGAGGGCAATGATCGGGATCGGTTTCTGATACATCTCGTCCGCCACGATTGAGGCCAGAGAGAAGAAGTGATCCACGCAACTGGTCACGATGGCGGCGGGAGCGGTGCCCCGGCGAATGGCTTCAAGCAGCACCGCGGTAGTGGTGCTTGATCCACGCGAAGCCGGCAGCCCGAGGACACGACCAGCGGCGTTTGACCCGGAGAGCGGATGACGACGGTCAATGATCTCACCCGTCAGTTGATCGTAACCGCCCCAGAAACTCAGCGGCTCATCACTCACCAGGGCTTCGCCTCGCGCTTCGCCCTTCACCAGCGGCTTTCCCTGAATCAGCTTTGCCATAACGATTCATCTCTCACGACGCGCCCGGCGATGGCTGAATGCACACAATCCTCCAGCCTGCCAAACACCACCTGAGTATTGAGCAGGCCCGGGGCATAGTAGGCATATTTGGCCGAGTTGGTCATCAGGATTCTGGTTTCAGGATGGAGCATCGGCGTCGTCAGCACGCAGGTATCAACCGTGACTTTGCCGCCGAATTGTTTCAGCGTTTCAAGGCAGCCCGACTGCTCGGCCAGATGCGTCATCAGCCGACTCGAGGTGACGAGAAACTGCACGTCAGGATGGCGCCGTTTTCCGGCGAGCAGCGGGGCGAGCCGCTGAAATTCAGCGAGCGAAAAATGCGGACTGCCCAGCACGATCATATCCGGCTTCTCACCCTCAGCCGTCGTCAGTTCGCGGCGCGCGGCGCGCAACTCATCCATCGTCACTTCAATCGGCGGCGGCGGTGTTTTCCCCTGAAAGGCGGCGTCCAGCGTGGGCGCTTCCGGGGTGATGCCGACCAGATGACAGAGCGCGACGGCGCCGGAAGAAGCGGTCGCCGCGCAGAAGGCTTTGAGCTGATCTTCGGCCGGGGTGACCTCGATGCCTTCAATGACGGGAATCCGCTCCTGCGCGATCCTGCCGATCAGATGTCCCAGCACCGGATAGAATGAATCATCTTCCTGCACCTGTCGCGACACGCCGGTCAGGCGCAGCAGCAATTGTCCGGCGCGATGTTCAGTCAGGTGTAATCCGACCGCCGGCACGCGCCCGGTGATGGCGGCGCAGACGTCGAAGAGGTCGGGATAACGTTCAGTGCGCGCGCCGATGACGGAGTTGGCAAAGACAACCGCATTCGATTCGCCCCAGGCAATCTGCTGGCCGAAGGCTGGTTTCAAATCAGTCTGGTAGGGGGCGCACGTCCAGGTCGGAACGGCACCCATACTCTGGTAAGCCATCATCTGCCGCCGGGCTTTGACAGCCCAGTCCGGTGGCACGGCCCATTCGCGCCAGCCGTGTTCATCCACGCCGCTGACGTTGAGCGTCGTGGGAACGACGACCCTCGCGCCAAGATTTGCCAGCCGTTCGGCATATTCAAGCGTGGCTTCGCCCTGGTAAACCGTGCTGTCAAGATGAGCAGCCGTAATGTCCATCAGCGATTCAGCGCCGCAGACTTCAGCCATCCGCGCGACGATTGACATCGCCAGTCGCGCGGCCGGGCCGCGCCCGCCCGCCAGCTGTGCCTGATCATCCGTGGTCAGCTTCAGAGTCATATGAATGTGAGCCTGATTCCCCGCAGTGGCCTGTGCATCAGTACCGCGAGCGACTGACCAGGCAGGAAGTTATCTTTTTACGCCCCATCTGCCTTCGCCTTCTCCGCGATCACGGTTTTACCCTCAGACACAGCCGAACGCAGCATCGAAATCGCGGTATAGACCACCACGATGACGACGAGCCAGCGCACAGCCTGGAGTGGCAGCGACTTGACGATAAAAGCGGCGATCAGCACGGCGGGAATGCCACCGAGCGCCAGCCCCAGGGCCGCGCGCAGATTGTAGCTGCCTTTGCGGATGAACCGCGCGCTGCCTACCGGCATCAGGAACGCGCACGATCCCATCATAATCGGAAAGGCGGTCGTCGGATTCATGCCCAGCAGACTGATCATAATCAGACACGGGCCGTACAATCCGATGCCCAGCGACATCAGCGCTCCCAGCACGAAATTGCCGATGAAACCGAGGATCAGTTTCGTGCCCGTCAGGCCCCGCGCTTCGCCGCCGCCGGCCGTGAAATGCAGCAGCGGCATCAGGGTCAGAGCGGCGGCGGCCAGCAGGGCAATGCCCATGCCGATCTGCACGTTACGACGTGACCATCCGGCAACGACGCCCGCGCCCAGCCACGTGCCAAGAATGGAGGCCGCGATCAGCAGCGTCAGCGTCAGCATGTCCACCTCGACGATGGCGATGTAGATGAAGGCCTGCACGACCGTCGGCAGCGTGTGTCCGACATTGAGCGTGCCGGGAATGATTTCATCAGCGACCAGCTTCCGCAGTTTGTAAAACGAGGTGGTGGTCGCAAACGAACCAATGCCCAGCGTGTCGAAGAAATTCGTGATGAAGCCAATACCTGACAGGATCGGCGTTGGCGCAATCGGTTCCTTGTGGCGTTTTCGCCTGATGTCGGAAAGCCAGACGATCAGGTAAAAGGCGAGGAAACCGCCGAGTGCAATGAAGAGCCAGGTTTTCATTGTCAGCATGGCTGCCTATGCTAGCGGACTTTCTTCCGAAAACGTAGTGCGCTTCGCCAGACTGCGAACATCAGGCTGTTGGCCGTCAGGTGATTCAAAGTGCGACCACGGCCCTGATTCGTTGTCTCTGACAGGCAGTTCAGCTTTTCGCGGCGGTCCCGGTGCCACTGCGAGCGCCACCACCATCAGCCCGAGCCAAGCAATTTCAGCGTCTCCCTGGGAGAGCGCGCATCTGCTGAAAGTCGAGCCGAAGTGTGATAGCTTGCTGCTGCCCCGTGCTTCGCCGACCTGCTGCGGCGCATCGGGTTGGCGCAGTAAAGTTGTGGTGAGGTGATTGCGGATCAGACCATTGTTTTCAGCCTTGATTCGGTGAATTGCCTGCGATCAGCCAGTCGGTGCAGCAGGAATTCCAACTCATGAAACGGGCGGCAATGCAGTCAGGAGGTCACCCATTCGTCCAGTGGGAACGCCATTCAGGAGGAGTCCAGAGCCATGCCGGAAAGTACTACCCGTCAAACCAAGCCGCTCGACCGCACAACTGCGTCCGATCCGATGGCAGAAGCGGAAAGGCGGATTGCTGAGGCGCGCCGGGAGAACGCCACCGAGCTGAATTTATCTAGTCTCGATCTGACAGAAGTGCCCGCCGCGCTGGGCGAGTTGCAGGACCTTCAAATTCTTCATCTCAGCAGCAATCAACTGCGGGAAGTGCCCGCAGCACTCGGCGAGTTGCGACAGCTTAAATCGCTTCATCTCAGCGGCAATCAATTGCAGAAAGTGCCCGCCGCGCTGGGCGAGTTGCAGCAACTTCAGGAGCTTCATCTCAGCGACAATCAACTGCGGGAAGTGCCCGCAGCACTCGGCGAGTTGCGACAGCTTATATGGCTTTTTCTTTTTCGCAACCAACTGCAGGAGATATCCGCCGCGTTGGGTAACTTACATCGGCTTCAACATCTCAGGCTAAGCAACAATCAACTCAGGGAAATGCCTGCCTCGCTGGGTGAATTGCGCCAGCTCAGATCGCTTTCGCTCTTTAACAATCAACTACAGCATTTGCCGGAGGCGCTTCGTCAGTGCATTGCGCTGAAAGAACTCTATCTGCATGAGAATCCTGACCTCAGCATTCCGGCAGAAATCTTGGGGCCAACCCTAAAAGAGAAAAATGAAGGTTCAGGCCCTGCAAATCCAGCAGAAATTCTCGATTATTATTTCCGTCCCAAACGCCCGCTGCTCGAAGCCAAACTGATTCTGGTCGGGCGCGGCGCAGTGGGCAAAACGTCGCTGGTCAATCGGCTGGTGCATAACACCTTCGGGAAGGAGAAGAAGACCGAAGGCATTAGGATCACCCGCTGGGATGTGCCGCTGCCCAACGGCGAACAAGCGCACCTGAACGTCTGGGATTTCGGCGGGCAGGAAATCATGCACGCGACGCATCAATTCTTCCTCACGCGGCGCAGCCTCTACCTGCTGGTGCTGAGCGGACGCGAAGGTAGCGCGGATCAGGACGCCGAATACTGGTTGAAGATGATCGAAAGTTTCAGCGGCGAATCGCCCGTGCTGGTCGTACTCAACAAGCAGCGCGAACATCCCTGCGAGGTGAACCAGCGCCAGTTGCAGGGCAAATATCCATTCATTCGTGGCTTTCTCAAGACCGATTGCGATGATCGTCTGGGCATTGATGAATTGCACCACTGCATCAAAGACGAAATCAACGCGCTGCCGCACCTGCGCGACGGGTTCCCGTCAGAATGGTTTGCTGTCAAAGATCATCTGCCCCGCGTGCGCAAGAATTTCGTCAGCTTCGACGAATACCGCAAAGCGTGTCGCAAGCTGAAGGTGAAATCAGAAGCCGAACAGAACCTCTTGGGGCGCTACCTGCATGATCTGGGCGTCATGCTCAATTTCCGCGAAGACGAACGGTTGCAGGATACGCACGTGCTGAAACCGCAGTGGGTGACCGAAGGGATTTACGCGATCCTTAACGCTCCACAACTGGCCAACAAACACGGCGAATTACGCGTGCGCGATTTGAAAGACATCCTGCCAGCCAAAGACTACCCAGTGAACATGCACCCGTTCGTACTCGACCTGATGAAAAAGTTCGAGTTGTGCTTCACGTTCCCCGACAGCGACACGCACTATCTGATCCCCGAACTGCTCGACATACAGGAGCCGGAAGCCGCAGGCGAATTCAACCCGGCGGAGTGTCTGAACTTCCGCTACGAATACGAGGTGTTGCCCGAAGGCCTGCTGCCGCGCTTCATTGTGCGCACGCACAGTCTGAGCGAAGGCGAACACCGTTGGCGCACGGGCGTGATTCTGCGCTTTGAAGAAGGGCGCGCGCTGGTCAAGGCTGACGTGGCGGACAGGAAGGTCTTCATTCACGTGACGGGCAAAACGGAGGCGCGCCGCCGTCTGCTGGCTGTCATCCGCTCGGATTTCGAGCGCATCCACGCTGATCTGAAATTCAAACCGGCGGAACTGGTGCCGCTGGTCGAGTATTCCGATGAGGCAGTGACCTATCAGGAGCTGCTGGTTTACGAACAGAACAACATCAAAGAGTTCACCAAAGTCGTGGGCGGCAAAATCATTCAGGTGGATGTGCAGCAACATCTCAATGGCGTAGACCTTGCTGGCACGCGCCGTCGTGAAGATCGGCGTGAGGCCTTGGCAGAGATGCGCGAAGAGCCGGTGCGCGTCTTCATCAGCTACGCGCATAAGGATGAGCGGTTTCGGCTGGCGTTAGACCCGCATTTGAAATTGCTGCAACGGCAGGGGCTGATAGCGACGTGGCACGACCGGTTGATCAAGCCGGGCACGGAATGGGCAGATGTAATTGATGCCAACCTGGAACAGGCAAAGATCGTGTTATTGCTGGTCAGTGCTGATTTCATCGCGTCGAAGTATTGCTGGGAAATCGAGATGACACGCGCACTGGAACGGCACGAGAAGGGCGAAGCGTGTGTGATCCCAGTCATCATCCGCGATTGCAAATGGGAAACCGCGCCGTTTGCCAGGCTGCAAGCGTTGCCGGACAAGGGCAAGTCGGTTGATAAGTGGAAAAACAAAGACTCTGCGTGGCGCAGCGTGGCTGATGGCATTGAGAAGGTGGCAGCAGAGTTGCGAAAGACGAAAGACGCGCGCGCCAGTTGATTGCTCCGGGTGGCCACCAAATCGCCTTTTGAATAAAGGGAGGCTTTCCGTGCCGGACGGCCCGGAGAGACGGACGTTTGGAGTACCGCCTTCAGGCGGGGTTTTCAGCGACAGATAAACCCCGCCTGAAGGCGGTACTCCAAACGCTCTCACGACTGAGCCACTAACCTCCGTTCCCAGCGATCACCAGTGCCAGACCTGATCGTATTCTTCGAGCATCCCGGCCAGGTCGCTCCGGCGGATCATCTCGACGCCGGGGATGCAGTTCCCGGACTCGATCCCGCGCTCCTGCAAATCTTCCTGCACGGCCGAGACCTTCACGCCCTTTTCCCGGAGACTCGTGATGTCCTCATTCGGCCGGGCGGGATGATTGATGCTGACGGTGCCGATCGAGAGGCGCGGGCATTCCTGCCTGACGACGTAGTTCACGGCATTGCCCCGCAACAGCACTGAGAGGTCGGCCCCCGCGTTTTTGAGGGCGCGGCTGAGCCAGAGGATAGTGTCATCCTGTTCCTCCAGGGTCGCGCGATAGGCTGTCTCCACAATGTTCAGGATTTTCATTCGCTGCCTCCGCTGAAAATGTCCGACAAGCTGCCAGCTTGTCGCGATCTTCCGGTAATGGCCCTTGGCGGGAACAGACGACAAGCTGCCAGCTTGTCGGACATCACCCCGCCATTTTCATCGTTCTCAGGATTCGTCGGTGACGGGATTGCTGACTCCTTACCTCGTCGGAATGACCAGAGTGCTGGTGGACGCTTCGGCCATCTTCAGGAAATCGCCCGGCCCGCCGCGTTTGACGCCCTCGATCCAGTTGCCCGCGCCGCGCTCGTCCACGCACAGGCCGCAATTGACCCACGCGAGCAACGGATTGTCTTTGCCCATCTCGAGCAGCGCCGCGACGAAATTTTTCGTCGTCGGGTGGTCTTCCTCTTCGATTGAAGTGCCCTTGACCGGGTTGGCGTGCGGGGCCTGATCTTTGATCGTCAGACTGACGGCGCCTTCGTAGGCGAAGACGTTGACGTGGATGCCTTTCCCGAGGGCCGAGGCGATGATGCGAAAGGCCGTGGTCGAGGCCGCCGATTCGTAAGGCGCGTCCATCAGCGCCAGATTCAGTGTTCGCTCAGTCATAAGTCCTCCTTTAGTGCCAGATGGCTTTGGTGCCGGGCTCGACCAGCAGGTCCACGAGCGCGTCAATGTTCGATTCGGCGACGCCGGATTCCGCCGCCGTGATGCCGCGCTCCCGCAGCGAGAAGTCATCGGCCAGTAGCCGCACTCCGGCACCGGCCAGCTGCTGAAGCCCGGGCGCCTTCGCCTGTTTGCGCGCGGCGAGGACGCCGTTCTGTACCAGAAAGACCGTCACTTCGTGGCCACGCTGGCGCAGGGCCGTCGCAGTTTCCGCGATGAACTGCGTGTCGCGGGACTCAAACGGGTCGCGCGATTCGATCAACACATAGCTGCTCATACTCAATCTCCCTGATCGTTCGGTTATTGTTCGTTGTCAGATTCCCGGCCCGCGTGTGGGGCCGAAAGCCGTCCCCCGGGTCTGGCCGTCCGGCAGGCGCTCGTCATCCAGTCACAGGCTTCCGTCAGGTTCGTCGTCCGCAGATGCTCGCCGGTTTGAATGTGTTCGACCTCGAAGGCCGCCCGCTCATTCTGCGGTCGGTCCTCGACGAGCCAGCAGCGGATGAGGAATGAGTTGTAAAGTCTCATCGCCCGCCTTCCTTAATCACACGTCACGCGCGTCAGGACTGCTCTTAGTCAGGGGGGAGGTGCTGTTTGTGTGTGATGCGGCCGAATCTACCAGGCTTGATTTCCCGACGGCTTCCAGTGCGCTTCCATTACACTTCCACCGCACCGTCGAAGGTTTGATGTTGATCCCAAAGGAGAAATGGTTTTTGTTTCAGAGATATTATTGATCTGAGCGGTGGCGGGAACCCATGAACTCTCATCACTACATGCCGGTACAGCAGACCTTCTGCAAAAGCCCTTTCAGGGATGACCGGCTTTTGCTACTTCAGTCTCTTCTGGCGGCGCCCGGCTTTGAAGTCCGGCTCACTTTTGCAGGAGGTCTGGTCACTGGGGGTGGCCGACGAAATTTCCTGCCTGCTCTCCGGGACTGCCTGAAGTCCCGAATCAGCCTGTCTGCAAACCCGGGCGCGGCTGGCGCGCGGACGAATCGGAGCGCTCTCTGAATTCAATCATCATTCTGACGAGTTCCCGCAGCGTCGCCGGCTTCGCGCCGCGACGGCGGTTCTGCGCGCCAATCTCGAAGGCGATGCGCCACTGCTCGAATAACACCCGGTACCCGGTAAACAGGCTGTTTTTCGGGTCGTAGATGTGGGTCGCCTCCGAAGTCACGCCGTTGAGTTCGATGACCTTGAAATCCCGGCCCTCCCTGAAAGCCTCGACCGAAGGCACCCGGATGTCGTACCTGCCGAAGTGAAACCCGTCGAAGCCGCGGCTGACGCGATCAATCGCGGCTTCCAGCGCGTCAGTTTTGAGATAACCGCCGTCAAGAAAGATCGCGCCGCGACAATGCGTGCCGAGTTCGACCAGCTGGATCTTCTCGCCCTGTTCGGGGACATCCCACAACCGGTCTTTCTGCTTCTCGCAATAAAAGCGCGACATGCAGACGGCCCGCTCGTCGTTCAGAATCAGCTGCTCGAGCGTACTCGTGCCGTCGCCCGTCACCACGGGGAAGCGTTTTTCCGTGATCGAAAAGACTCGCCCCCGGGTCTCGTCCGGGTAGCGGTAGTAAAACACGCCGAACTCATTGCCGGGCGCGTACTCCTGAATGATCGCGTCTTCGCCGAAGCCGCGGAAAAAACCCTCCAGCTCGCGCTCCGATCTGACGACCTGCACGCCCGCCCCGCGCTGCCCCGCGTCGGGTTTGAGGACGACCGGGAAACCAAGCTGATGCTCAGTCATAAACTTCTTCGCCTGAGCCACACGCTCGGCGGCGCTCGGCGAAGCGGGAATCAGTTCAGCCCGCGCGATGAACCCGTCGGCGCCCGCAAGCCCCCTGAGGATTTCCATCTTCGATTCGCCGACAAAACCGCCGGCCGGGATCGCCGGGTTTGAAGCGGTGAAGAGCGTCAGGCTGCGATGCTTCAAGGCCAGCCAGACGATGTAGCAGATGATTGGCGGGTAGAAGGCCCACAGCGGCCAGAACTCCCAGCGCACGAGCCTCCGCCACGACGAGACCAGCATCCGCCGCCCGCGCCACGTCGCCAGCCGCAGGAGCAGCCTCACCACAACCATCAGCAGGAAACCGATGACCAGAACTTTGAGAAGAAAATGCTGTCCGCCGAAGAAGGCGCTTTTGACCGCTTCCGCGCCGAGCACTGCCGACAGTCCGACGAGCAGAGGCGTCCAGACCGCGCAGGCCAGCGCGAAGTAAAAAGTGAACCACCAGAAACTCGTGTTGAGCAGCCCGGCGGCAAAGTAAGTCGGCAGCCTCGCGCCGGGCAGGAAGCGGCTCGCCGCAATCACGACAACGCCTTTGCGCGAAAACCAGGCCGAGCTTCTCTCGACCGCCTCGGGGCGCAGCAGCCATTTGAGCGGCGCGCGGGCGAGCGCCGGACGCCCGAGCCAGCGGCCCGCCAGAAAGAGCATGATGTCGCCGATGAAAATGCCGAGGAAGCAGGCGATGGTGCCGAACAGGAACCCGACTCTGCCCTGCGCCACCATCACGCCGACGCTGATCGTCGTCAGGTCTTCGCTCACGAGCGTCGCCGCAATGATCATCAGCAGCAGCACGAATGCCGTGACGCCGATGATCTTCGGCAGGTTCGCAGTATTGAATGGCTGCGCCGCCTCGGCCACGCGCGCCGGGTCGGCGGTGGCGCGCGTCTGTGCAGTCCCCTGCTCCGCGCGGTTGACGAAATCGCTGATCAGGGGGCTGAGCATCTGCCCGCGCGCAAAAACCATGAAGTGGCTTTCGTCGGTCAGCTTCAATTCGCTCTGGGGCACCAGCCGGTGATGTTCGACGGCCGCCTCGACCGGCACGAGCGGGTCGTGGCGCCCGTGAATGATCTGCATCGGGCCGCCGTAACGCGCGAGGATCGCGCGCAACGGCCGCTGGTCCGAGTCATAAAAGTTGCGCGCGTAGGACATCGCCATCGTCGTCGGCAGATAACCGAAGTGCGGCACGCCTTCCTGCAGCCACCAGAACCCGGCGAGCTGAATCCCGTGGATCGCGTGGTTGAGGTGGTAATCGCCGAACATCTCCATCTCCTGCACGCCGATGGCCGAGAGCATGGTGATCGAGGCGACGCGCTCCGGCGCGATGTCTGCCAGACTGAGGGCGACCCCGCCGCCCATGCTGAAGGCGATCAGGTGAGCGCGCTCGACCTTCAGCTTGTCGAGCATCTCAAGCAGGTAACGCGCGTGTGCGCGGAATGAGTAATCGGGAATGTGACTGGTCGAATAGCCGAAGCCCGGCAGGTCGGGGGCGATGAGCCGGTAGTTTGCGGCCAGCCGCGGGCCGAGCGAACGGAAGTCATCAGCCTCGCCGGGGCTGCCGTGCAGCATCACGATCACCGGGCGCGAATCGCCGGCTTCGGAGTTGAACGTCAGGTAAGCAATGCTGACCGGCTGATTGAGGAGACGCTCGCCCTTGACGGCCTGCACTTCCATTTTATTTTCGCCGCCGGTAACGACTTCCGCCGGGCGGAACAGGCGCACGAGATGCGACACGACGAGCAGCGCGAGATAAGCCACGATGACCCACCGCAGCCGGCGGCGCTTCTTTTTCGCAAAAGGTCGCATTGCGATCAAAGGTCCCTCGGTCAGAGACGCAGGAATCCTGCCTGCGCTTCCAGGCATGGTGCCTGTGGCTGGTAATAAAACTCAATCCCGCCCGGCGTGACTTTGAGGTGGCTGAAGCTGACCGTCTGCGCGTCGTCGCGGTGCATGCAGGCTGACCAGGGCCCGGGCTCCGGCGCGTGGCTGCGGTGAAAAGCGAGCAGCAGGTCGGCGCTGACCCCTCCGGCCGCGGCTTTCAGTTGCGCGAACTGACGCCCGCGAAATTCCTCGACGCCCGTCGGGTCGTAAGACGAGGAGGCGAGCGGCATCCGCGATTCGCCGTCGCTTTCGACGAGCAGTTCCCGGCCCGTCCACTGAAATAATGAAACCGGCGCGCCCGGTTCCAGCGCGACGAGGGTGAAAGGCCGGAAGCGTGTCAGATCCATCTCCGCGATTCTGCCGCCCACGTGCGAGCGCGAGCGACAATCCATCAGCTCCACGAGCAGCAGCCCGCGGCTCGTGTAATTGCCGCGTTGGTGTGTTGTTTCGTCGGTATAGCGGTTGAGCAGGCACAGCGAGAGGCCGAACTGATTCGCGCCGATCCACGAGCCGCCGAAATCGCCGTCTGCGGGGGCGATGAATTTCACCCCGCCGCGTTCCCGAATCTGCGGCGGCAGGGCCGCCCGTCGCGTGTGGCGCTCGTCGCGGTTGCAGAATAACTGATAGCCGCCGCTGTCGTCGTGCAGCCAGCTTACCGTACACATTCCGACTTCTCTTTCCAGTATTCCAGCGTTGACGGCGCGACGCCGAACGCGGCGCCGGGCTCGAAGCCCTGAAGGCGCAGCATGAGGGCGATGAGGGCGTAATGATGAATCGTATGGCTCAGTAAAAACTGAAGCTCGCGGCCCGGCGATGAATCGGCCCAGTGCGGCGAATCCTGCCTTGATTGCAGCCGAATCCCGCCGTCAGTGAATGACAGCCCTTCGAGCGCCTCGACGGTCAGTTCGATCCGGGCCATCGCGCAGGCGCGGTCTTTTTCGACGAGCGTATCCCTTTCGCGGCGGTCGTAATCTATCCGGCCCGTGCCGAGGCCGTCGAGAAAGCACTGGTAAGAATCCAGACAGTGACGGAAATGAGTGCCGACTCCGTAATTGAATAAAGGCCGGCTGGCATTGACGTATAAGTGGTCATCGAGCCGGCCGAGCAATGCATGGCCCTGCCAGAGGATCTGAAGGTTATCAGTAATCATGACCTGAGTTAAGAAATCAGTTGATGTTGCTTCGTCTCGCATCCCTTCTCCACAGATTCAGCCGCGGCCACGACCGGCACAAAGATCTTCTGCACGGCGTCGTGCAGCCTCAAGGCCAGCAGTTTTCGATCACTCTCCTCAATCGCTTCGGCGCCGAAAACCAGCGTGGCTTCAAATCCCGATACGTGAAAAAGACCGAACAGGTGCGGCAGAAAAGCCGCATCGCCCCACCAGCTCACCGCCAGATGTGCCGGGGGCTCCCCCGCCGGAGTGCGGTAACTGATGCTGGCGTAATGGACCGGGCAGCCCGCCCTGGCCGCCGGTTCCAGCACGCCCGGCTTGAAGGGCAGCACGCCCTCGCCTCTCGTACTGGTGCCTTCGGGGAAGGCCAGCACGCCTTCGCCGTTGCTCATCACTTTTTCAATCTGCGCATTCACCCGCGGGATGTCCTGCCGATTGGTGCGGTCAATAAAGATCGTATTCATGCTGCGGCACATCACCCCGAACGCGGGCCAGTTGGCGATGTCACTCTTGGCCACGAAGACGCAATCGAGCTGCGAGGCGAAGGCGATCACGTCCACGTAGCTCAGGTGATTTGACACCATAAAGAACGGCGGTCGCGGCGGCGCGCCGCGCACGGTGATTTTCATCCCCAGCAGCCACGCCATCACTCCCGCCCAGTTGCGGAAGATGAAGTAGCGCCACCCGCGCTCCGCCCGCGCGAAGGCAAAGACGAGCGGGTAGACGACGAGCAGGAGCAGGTAAAAGCCCGCCGTCAGCAGACAAAAAGCGATGAATTTGATGATCGCCCGCAGCGTCCTCATCGTCGTCTGAGCTATGGTCACAGGCCGAAGAACATACGGCGCGAAAACGGGCTGAGTTCCTCGATATCCATGATGACGAAGTAATCAATCGTCCCGAACTGCCGGTCTATCGCCGGCGGCCCGCAGACTTTCGCGCCGATGCGCAGATAGGTCCTGAACAGCTTCGGGATCTTCACCGCCGGTTTTTCCTGTCCCGGCGGCTCGCACTCGAACCCGGCCCTGGGCGGCACGTAAAACCGCGGGTGCAGGCTGCCTTCCCGCCGGAGCTGGTCCATCACGGCCCAGGCCTCGCGCGCGTCCTGGCTGGTCAGCGAACAGCAGCCGAACAGGTAACGCCGGCGCTCGTGCTTCAGGTAAGCCGCGAGGCCCTTCCAGAGCAGATAAAGTACCTGCGTGTGGCGGTGTTCCGGCGCGATGCAGGCGCGCCCCAGTTCAATCGAATTCTTCATTACGTCCGCCGGCAGTCGCGACAGATCGAACTCGCCCGCCGAATAAAAGCCGCCGGCCGCCGCGGCCATTTCGCCGGTCTGCACTCGATACGTCCCGACCACATTGCCGGTTTCAGCTTCGGCCACCATCAGGTGATGGCAGGTCAGGTCGAATTCATCCTGATCGCGGCCCGTCAGGAAAGATGTCTCAAGTCCCTCGCCCAGTTCCAGATTGAAGACCTCGAAGCGCAGTTTCAGCACCGCATCCAGATCGGCGGCAGTCCGCGCGAAGCGCAGCAGGTAATGGCCCTCGCGCAGTTCGACTGGCGGCGCACTACAGAAGGCGGGGGATCCGGTCGTTTCAGGCCCGACCAGCCTGTCTGGCAGCATAGGAATCTCCTCCGGGTCGTTGATGGCAGCACCTGTGCCGCTTAAGCACCGGTATATCGCGTGAGCTTTGGTGTTTATTCCCTTGTTCCCTGACTGACCGAAGAAAGGGATGCTGATGCTCCGGAATTATGCACACTTCTCCGGGAAGACGCGATAGGGAGGAATAGATTTTGAACCCGGCGGATTAATAAATTCCGGGACGAGTCACCTGCGCCTCAGAAGATTGCGGGAGGGGAGCCGTTCTGAACTACAATAACGGCCCTCAGGAAAAGTGGGACCAGGAGTCACTGGTCGGATCAGAAAAAGCAATACCGGCCCGGACTTCAGCAACAGCAGCTTTCGGCGAACGGTCGCCCTGGGAGGGAAAAATCATGATTGAATTTGGTCAGGAGGTTTGCGGCAGTCTGGAGGCGGCCCGGCGGCGCGAATGGCTGGAGACGAACGGGCTGGGCGGATTTGCTTCCTCGACGATTGCCGGGCTCAACACGCGGCGCTACCACGGCCTGCTCGTTGCCGCGACCAGGCCGCCCGTGGGCCGCGCCGTTTTACTATCAAAGTTCGAAGAGGCGCTCGTGATTGACGGCGAGCGCTTCGAGTTGTCGGCCAACCAGTACCCCGGCGCCATCCACCCCCAGGGGTATCAATACCTCAAACGATTCCGGCTCGACCCGTTCCCGGTCTTCACTTACGAAGTCGCCGGCATAGTGATTGAAAAATCCGTGTTCATGCCGCACGGCGAGAACACGACGGTCGTCGAGTATCGGTTAGAGGTTGCGGACTTCGAGTCGGCGGAAAAGCGCGACGTTTTCGCGCTCTGTCAGTTCGAGCTGAGGCCGCTCGTCGCGTTCCGCGATTACCACGGCACGACGCACGAGAATGGCGCGCTCAATTCGTTTGTGCTGACGGAAAATAACATGGCCACGGTCAGGCCGTACCCCGACCTGCCCGCGCTCTATTTCGCGCACGAGGCGGACGACGTTGAGACGAACGGCTGGTGGTATCGCAACTTTGAATACGAGGTCGAACGCGAACGCGGGCTGGATTACCGCGAAGATTTGTTCAGCCCGCTCGTACTGAAGTTCGACCTGAGCCGGCGCGCGGGGCTCGCGGTCATCGCCTCGACCGAACGCCGCGAGGTCGGGCAGGCGGCCGAATTCCGGCGGCAGGAAATCAAACGGCGCAGGGCAATGCTGGCCGCCGCCCCGGTTGATGACGAACTGGTCCGCACCATGACCGCGGCTGCGGACCAATACATCGTCGCGCGCGGCAACCACAAGACGATTATCGCCGGTTATCACTGGTTCAGCGACTGGGGGCGCGACACGATGATCGCGCTCGCGGGGCTCGCGCTGACGACGGGCCGGGCCGGCGCGGCCTGCGACATCCTGCTCGAATTCGCGCGACACGTGGACCGCGGCATGCTGCCGAACCGCTTCCCCGACGCGGGCGAAGAGCCGGAGTACAACACGGTGGACGCGACGCTCTGGTTCTTCGAAGCGGTGCGCAAGCTCGTCGAATACACCGGCAATGACCGGTTCGTGCGCGACCACCTGTACGAGGTGCTGAAAGAGATCATCGCCTGGCACGAACGCGGCACGCGCTACGGCATCCGCGTGGACTCAGACGGCCTGCTCCATTCGGGCGAACACGGCGTGCAGCTGACGTGGATGGACGCGAGGGTTGACGGGCGGGTGATCACGCCCCGCCAGGGCAAGCCGGTCGAAATTCAGGCGCTCTGGTACAACGCGCTCTGCGTCATGAAGGGGCTGGCCCGGGGGTTCGGTGACGCCGCCAGCGAGAAGAAATACCGGCGGATGGCCGCGCAGGCGAAGCGCAGTTTCAATCAGGCTTTCTGGAATGACGAGGCCGGATGCCTTTACGACGTGATTGATGGGGAGTATCGTGATGGCGCAATCCGTCCCAATCAGATATTTGCCATCAGCTTGGAGCATTCCATGTTGCCCCGCGCGAGAGCCCGGCAGGTGGTCGCCGTGGTCGAACGCGACCTGCTGACGCCTTACGGCCTGCGCAGCCTGGCGCCGCAGTCGCCGGATTACTGCGGGCATTGCGTGGGCGACATCCCCAGCCGTGACGGGTCTTACCACCAGGGCACGGTCTGGGCGTGGCTGATGGGGCCTTACGTGACGGCGTATCTGAAGGCTCACGGCGGCACGAAAAAGAACCGCGAACTGATGAGGGGGCGGCTGACAGGTTTCAGCGAATTCATCAATGACCGGGGCGTCGGCCAGATCCCGGAGATTTTTGACGGCGACGCCCCGCATCATCCGCGCGGCTGCATCGCGCAGGCGTGGAGCGTCGGCGAGCTGCTGCGCGCCACGGTGGAAGATGTCTGCGGCCTGATGCCCGCTAAAGTGATCGGGGCATCGCAGGGCGCTTGAAACCACCCGGGTGGGGGGCGAAGCCGCTGGCGGCCCGCGAGAGAAGCTCCAGACCTGAAGGAGAGTCCATGATCTGTCCCCAATGTGGAACCTCGAATGCCGAAGGGATGCGATTCTGCACGGACTGCGGGGCAGGCCTGATGGCCACCCGCCTGGTCGGCGAGGCACACCCAGGGGGGGCAGCCGGCAGTCAGCCTGACGCCGCCGGACTCAACCCGGCCAGGCTGATCGGAAGCACGATTGACGGCAAATACAGGGTTGATGCCAAACTCGGGGAAGGCGGAATGGGCGCAGTCTACCGGGCCACGCGGCTCAACATCGGTGACAGTGTGGCAGTCAAGGTACTCCACCCGGGGCAGCTGGCTTCATCACAGGGCGCCGAGAGGTTCCGCCGCGAGGCTCAGGCGGCGGCGCGGCTCAAGCACCCGAATGCCGTCACCATTCATGATTTCGGCATCAGCGGCGGGCTGCTCTATCTGGTGATGGAACTGGTCGAAGGCCAGAGCCTGCACAGCCTGATCCAGCAGCAGGGGCCGCTCAGCCCGCAGATCACGGCTGAAATCATGATCCAGGTCTGTTACGCGATTGACGAGGCTCACCAGCTCGGGATCGTCCACCGCGACATCAAGCCGGACAACATTATGGTCAACTTCACTTCGGGCCGACGCCGGGTGAAGGTACTCGATTTCGGCATCGCGAAGATGCTCAATCTGACCATGTCTGGAGACGGTGGCGGGACGCTGACCCAGGCCGGCAGCGTCATCGGCACGCCGCACTACATGTCACCGGAACAGTGTCTCGGTGAAGAACTGGACGGGCGTTCGGACATCTACAGTCTGGGCGTGGTGATGTATGAAATGCTCGCCGGCGCGCCGCCTTTCAACTCGCCGACCATGCGGTCGGTCATCGCCCAGCACATCAGTCAGGCCCCGCCGCCGTTACGTTCGATCAACCCGGCCATCCCCCCGGCGGTCGAGGCGGTCGTGATGCAGGCCATGCAAAAGGAGCGCGAAGACCGCCCGCAGAGGGCGTCGCTGCTGGCGCAGGGGCTGATTGAAGCGCTCAACCAGCGGTCACCTGAGACGGTACAAAATCCGGTCGCACAGCCCACCGCCCCGCCACCCGCGAGTCCATTCACTCAGGCCCCGCCGCCGGTTTATGCGAACTATCCATCTCAGGCACCGGGGACACAGTCCGTCCCCGGAATGCCGACGTATTCCTACCCGACATCTCCGCCCGTGGCCGCAGCTACAACCCCCGCCAGACGCCGCGGACTGTGGCCGCTGCTGATCGTGTTACTCGTGCTGTTCGGCGTCGGGGCGGCGGCAGCGATTTATCTGACGCGGACTTCGGCAAAGGAAGCCATTCTGGCTGAAATCAGGCACGGGAATCTGGTCAAGCCTGAAGGCACGAGCGCTTACGATCTTTATCTGAAAAACGTCAACAACGGGCTCAGCCGTGAGGAGGCGCTCGAAATATCCGCGCAGGTGATCCCGCTGCTCGAAAAACGCGGGGAAGAGATCGTCAACTCGCTCAAACAGGACGCGAGTGAAATCGAGGCCGACTGGAGCGAGAGCGCGCGCATCTACGCCTGGCTGAACCTGCTGCGCCCGACCCCGAAGTACGAGGCCCACCAGTATCTCTCTCAGGCAAGGCTCGATTTCCTGCGGAAGGATTACCAGAAGGCGCTCGCCGGATTCACCCGCGCGAGCGAGCTGGCCCCGAAATGGGCCGCCCCCTATAACGGGCTGGGCCGCACTTGGGTGAACCTCAAGGACAAGGCGAAAGCCCGCGATAATTACCTGCGCGCCACGGCGGCCGCCCCGGACTGGATCTTCCCCTGGCTCAATCTGGCAGTCCTTTCCCTGGACATGGAAGACTTCCCGGCCGCCGAAAAATACGCGCGCCGGGCGCTCGGGATTGATCCGCAGAAAGCTTCGGCCCACTACCTGCTCGCGCGGGCGCTCGAAAAAACCGGCGACCCGTGTGTGGCGGCGAGTGAATACCAGCTCGCGCTCGACAATGCCGGAAGCGCCATCAATCCGGGGTTCAGCGTTGAGACGGCGAAGAAAAGACTTGATCAGGCCAGGGCACTCTGCTCCGGGCAGGGCAATCAGGGCAGCGGAGCGCCACAACCCTACAAACAGTGAAATGAATTTCGGGCGGGCGGCAGGGCCTGATGAGTTCCGGCCCTCACTGCCTGATCCACACAGGAGGACAACATGCGAATCGTGATCGGCTCTGACCACGCGGGGTTTGAACTGAAGCAGAAGCTCACCAGTCTCCTGCAGGAATTGCGGCACGAAGTCGTGGATGTCGGGACGTGGACGAGCGCGCCGGTGGATTATCCCGACTTCGCCGAAGCCGTCGGAGTCGCGTTGCGCGAAGCGCGCGGGGAGCGCGGCATCCTGATCTGCGGCAGCGGCGTGGGCGCTTCGGTGGCGGCAAACAAACTGCCGGGCGTGCGCGCCGGGCTGTGCCACGACACTTACTCGGCGCATCAGGGCGTCGAACACGACGACATGAACGTGCTGGTGCTGGGCGCGCGCGTGATCGGGATCGAGATGGCAAAGGAGCTGGCGCGGGCTTACATAGCGGCGGCCTTCTCCGGAGAAGAACGTCACGCACGGAGACTGGCCAAAGTGAATGCGCTCGAAACGAAATACCACAAATGATTCACAGCCGGGAGTTGTCCGGCAGACCTCTCCTGTTTGCCGGCGACCCCGGCGGCAGGCAGTTGGCGAAAACCAGCAGCAAACCCCGAAAGTTTGCCGCTACATCCCCATTGGAGAAATGACCTATGCAACTCGGAATGATCGGACTCGGCAGAATGGGCGGCAACATGGTGCGCCGCCTGATGAACGGCGGCCACGAATGCGTCGCCTTCGACCTCAACCCGGACAACGTGAAGCAGATCGCCTCGGCGGGCGCGGTCGGCGCGACCACACTTGATGATTTCGTCAAAAAACTGAACAAGCCGCGCGCCGCGTGGGTGATGGTCCCGGCGGGCAACCCGACCGAGCAGACGGTGATGGCGCTGGCCGAACGGATGGAGTCGGGCGACATCATCATTGACGGCGGCAACTCGTATTACAAGGACGACGTGCGCCGCTCGAAGCTGCTCAAGGAGCGCGGCATTCATTACGTTGACGTCGGCACGAGCGGCGGCATCTGGGGCGTCGAGCGCGGCTACTGCCTGATGATCGGCGGGTCAGACCAGGCGGTGAAACACCTCGACCCGATATTCAAAACTCTCGCGCCCGGACGCGGCGACACTCCGCGCACGCCGGGACGCTCGGATTCGGGCGGCACCGCCGAAGATGGCTACATTCACTGCGGCCCGTCGGGCGCCGGGCATTTCGTCAAGATGGTCCACAACGGCATCGAATACGGCCTGATGCAGGCTTACGCCGAAGGCTTCGACATCTTTCACAATGCCGATTCAAAGGAACTGCCCGAAGATCACCGCTACACCTTCAACATCGCCGACATCGCGGAGACGTGGCGGCGCGGCAGCGTGGTCGGCTCGTGGCTGCTCGACCTGACGGCGATGGCTCTGATCGAAAGCCCGTCGCTCTCGAATTACACCGGCTTCGTCCAGGATTCCGGCGAGGGGCGCTGGACGATTATGGCCGCGATTGAGGAGGCAGTGCCGGCCGATGTCCTCACTTCATCGCTCTACACGCGCTTCCGCTCAAGACAGGAGCATACTTTTGCGGAGAAGGTGCTGTCGGCGATGCGGCAGAAGTTCGGCGGCCATGTGGAGAGGCCGGCGGGGGGCTGATTGGGGATGAAGGCGCAGAAGTATCCGGGGGCATACCTGCTGGCACAAGGCCTGATGCAGGTGTATTGCTACTTCAGGATGGAGACAGCGCCTTCTTCAAACTGGCTCTTTTACTTCGATCCACGAATCGGGCTTTTTCTGGTTGAGACTTTACTGGCAGGACGTGAACCTGTGCCTCCGGAATCATTGGCTGGGGATCAGCGCTTTTGCTGATCCCCGTCAGCCTGCTGATGATCCGAGGCCATCACGTCCTCAAAATTTACGTCATAGTCGAGCTTCTGCTGGCTGCACCGAGCGCCGTGTTTTTTATCCTGGTGCTGTCGGCTAATCTGAGTCCGGCACATGGATTCTCGGTAAGGGAACTGATCATTCCAGTATCAGTCTTTGCTGTATTCACTTCAGTGCCGCTCTCTGTAGCAATTGCCCTGTTACGAAAAGCTCCCGAACCAAAAACCATAACCAATGAACGAGACAACTGATACCACTCAACCCATCGGCGAAATCGCCGACCCCTGCGTGATGGTGATCTTCGGCGCGTCCGGCGATCTGACCAAGCGCAAACTCATCCCGGCGCTCTACAACCTGGCGAAAGGTAATCTGCTCTCGCGCGAATTCGCGGTCATCGGCGTCGCCAAGGATCAGTTCACGACGGAAAACTTTCGCGAACAGATCAGCCAGCATTTCAAGGAATACGAGACCGGGCAGGTGGACGCCGAGCTGCTGGACTGGCTGACGCACCGGCTTTATTACATTCAGGGTGAATTCGGGAACGCGGCGACTTTCGAGCGGCTCCAGCAACTGCTCGCACAGGTGGACAAGGATCACGGGACGCACGGGAATTATCTGTACTACCTGGCGGTGCCGCCGAGTTTCTTCGGCACGATCGTCAAAGAGCTTGGCGAGGCCGGGCTGGTGCGCGAAGAGAACGGGCAGTGGCGGCGCGTGATCATCGAAAAGCCTTTCGGCCGCGATTACGAATCGGCCTGCGCGCTCAATCAGGATATCCGAAAAGTACTCAGGGAAAAGCAGACTTACCGGATTGACCATTACCTCGGCAAGGAGACGGTCCAGAACATTCTGGCCTTCCGCTTCAGCAACGGCATCTTCGAGCCGATCTGGAACCGCAACTACATTGACCACGTCCAGATCACGGTGGCTGAATCCCTGGGCATCGAGCAGCGCGGCGGATATTACGAAGAGGCGGGCGCGCTGCGCGACATGGTTCCGAACCACATCTTCCAGCTGATTTCGCTGACCGCGATGGAGCCGCCCATCTCGTTCGACGCCGACGACGTGCGCGACGAGATGGCGAAGGTGCTGAACGCGATCAACCCGTTCGACCCGGAAGAAGTGATCACCGACGCCGTGCGCGGCCAGTACGGGCCGGGAAAAATCGGCGAAGAACAGGCGGCCGGGTACCGCAGCGAAGCCAGAGTCTCGCCGACTTCCGGCACCGAAACTTTCGTCGCGCTCAAGCTGCTGATTGATAACTGGCGGTGGGCGGACGTGCCGTTTTACCTGCGCACGGGCAAACGTCTGCCGAAGCGGTTGACCGAAATCTCGATCCAGTTCAAGCAGGCCCCGTTCGTACTCTTCCGCAACACTCCCGTCGAGAGGCTGCGCACCAACCGGCTGGTCATGCACATCCAGCCAGACGAGGGAATCTCGCTGCGGTTCGGCGCGAAAATCCCGGGGCCGGTCGTCAACCTCGGCGCCGTGAAGATGAACTTCAATTACAAGGATTATTTCGGCAGCACGCCCAGCACCGGTTACGAGCGGCTGATTTACGATTGTATGAACGGTGACGCGACGCTCTTTCAGCGTGCCGACATGGTCGAAGCGGGCTGGCTCGCGGTCAACCCGATTCTCGACGTGTGGAAGGCCCTGCCGCCGCGCAGCTTCCCCAACTATGCCGCCGGCACGTGGGGGCCGAAGGAGGCAGATGAGCTGCTGGAAAAGGAAGGGCGCAAGTGGCGGAAAATTGACGAGTAAATTTTCCGTCGCGCCAGCCGTCACGCCGCCCGGAACGCTAAATGGATAAGATCAAAAGCCGCCTGACGAGGCGTGATGACCTTGTAATTCCGGGGCGGCTCCAGGCGATTATCCTGCTACCGGCTGAACTCAACGCCGCATCTCGCGCACCGGTGGCCGGACGATCTTGTCTGATCGTAAGCCCGGATGAGCGCAAACGCGGCCATTCCCGCTAGTAATCCGGCAAGACTGCTGATCGCGATATTTTGTGACAAGTGATCACCGCCCCGCGTGGTCAGCTCATAGATAAAAGCGACGAACTGAACCGTCAGGCCGATGACGGTGGAAGTGAGAGCCGTTTCGATCACAGCTTCACCGTTGAGGACATCACCATTCCGGCTGGAGCCTGAAAGGGGGGCACCCGTTGTCCTGCTGCGTAGTGAGGGTTGAGCGAGAGCCTGGCGACTCCCGGCTGCGCACCAGGGACAGAACTGCATAGCCGATCTCCTTCCGATTGGATTGCTAAAGAACGATGGCCGGAAGACCCGGCACTCTGGACACACGCGGAAGCCGTCATTTTTTCCAGCCTTCCCGCCCGAGAATCCGCGAAAATTCCCTTCGCCGGCTCACCCCGGGCTGGCTTCCCCGGCGGCGGCGTCCGGTTGACCTCAAATGGCGCAATGCTTATGCTTCACCTGCTCCCATATTTTCCTGACATGATCCGCTGTACGCCATGAATACCGCCGAAGATGTCACCCAACTGCTGCTGGCCTGGAGCGATGGCAATCGCGAGGCGCTCGACAGACTGCTGCCGCTCGTTTATCAGGAGTTGAGGAAGATCGCTGACCGCTACCTGCGCCGCGAGCGTTCCGGTGACACGCTCCAGGCGACGGCGCTCGTGCATGAGGCGTACTTGAAGCTGATAGACCAGAAGCACGTGCGCTGGCAGAACCGCGCGCATTTCTTCGGCGTCGCGGCCCAGGCGATGCGCCGCATTCTGGTGGATCGCGCCCGCAGCCGGCAGGCCGAAAAGCGCGGCAGCGGCGGCGCCGAACTCTCGCTCGATGAGGGCCTGAACGTCTCCGACCAGAAGGCCGGCGAACTGATCGCGCTCGATGACGCGCTCAGGACTCTGGCGACTCTCGACCCGCAGAAAAGCCGGATCGTCGAGCTGCGTTATTTCGGCGGCCTTTCGATTGAAGAGACGGCCGAGGTGCTGGGCATCGGCACGGCCACAGTCATCCGGCAGTGGCGGCTGGCCAAAGCCTGGCTCTACGGCGAGCTTAATCGGGCCGGGTAGAATGTCTTCCCAGTAGTATGTCCCCTGAACGCTGGAAACAAGTCGAAGAGATTTTCAACTCCGCCATTGATCTCCCCCCGGATGAACGCCCCGCCTTTCTCGCCAGAGTCTGCGGCGACGATGCCGAGTTGCGCCGGCAGATCAAACATCTCCTCGAATCCGACGAACGGGCCGGAGACTTCATCGAATCGCACGCGCTGGATTCGCGCGCCACCAGACTGACCGGAGTCACGGTCGCTGATGAAACGGGCGAACTGCCCGGCGGGCGGCGCATCGGCGCATACGAGCTGCTGCGCGAGATCGGGCGCGGCGGGATGGGTGCGGTCTATCTGGCGGCCCGCGCCGACAACGAATTCAACCGGCGGGTCGCGATCAAGGTTGTGAAGCGCGGGATGGATACTGATTTCATCATCCGCCGCTTCCGTCACGAGCGCCAGATCCTCGCCGGTTTCGACCACCCGAACATCGCGCGACTGCTCGACGGCGGCACGACCGAAGACGGGCGGCCTTACTTCGTCATGGAATACATCGAAGGGCAGCCGATCACGCGCTGGTGTGACGAGCGGCGGCTCTCGGTCACGGAGCGCCTGAAGCTCTTCCGGCAGGTCTGCGCGGCGGTCGAGTACGCGCACCGGAACCTGATCGTTCACCGCGACATCAAACCCGGCAACATTCTGGTCACGGCGGAGGGCACGCCGAAGCTGCTCGATTTCGGCATTGCCAAAATTCTCAACCCCCAGATGGCGCAGGATACGGTTGACCCGACCCTGACCGGGTTGCGGCTGATGACGCCGGAATACGCCAGCCCGGAACAGGTGCGTGGGCTGCCCGTCACCCCGGCCAGCGATCAGTACAGCCTTGGCGTGCTGCTCTACGAACTCGTGACCGGGCACCGCCCGCACCGCCTGCGCCATCGCCCGTCGCACGAGGTCGCGCGGATCATCTGCGAGGAAGATCCTGAAAGGCTGGACCTCGCCGTCAATCGCACCGGAGAATCAGAGGGTGGAGACCTTGTCACGCCGGCGCCGGAAATCGTGAGCCGGAATCGTGGCGCCACGCCTGAAGCCCTGCGGCGCGAGCTGTCCGGCGGCCTCAGCAACATCGTGATGCGGGCGCTGCGCAAAGAGGCGCACGAACGTTACGCTTCAGTCGCCGAGTTGTCAGAAGACATCAATCGCTATCTCACGGGTCGCCCCATCGCCGCCCTGGCTTACACCCCGACTGACAATGGCTTCTCTCCCGTGCGGAACTCAATCGCCATCCTGCCGCTCAAGCCGCTGCACGCCCTGCTGGCCGGCGACAGCACCACCGGCTTTCTGGGCGTGGGGCTGGCCGACGCGCTGATCACGCGCCTCGGCAATATTCAGAGCCTGACCGTACGCCCAACGGCTTCGGTGATGAAATATGCGCGCGCCGAGGCAGACGCGCGCGCGGCGGGCCGCGAACTGAATGTCAGTTACGTGCTGGACGGGCGCATCCTCAAGGCCGGCGAGCGCATCCGCGTGACCGTGCAACTGATCAGCACACACACCGAGGCGCCGGTGTGGGCCGCGCAGTTCGACGAAAAGGACACTGACCTGCTCGAACTTCAGGATTCGATCTCTGAGCAGGTCGCCGAGGCGATTGTCAAAAACCTGTCGGGCGAAGAGCGCCGGCAGCTCGCCAGACGCGGGACCGAAAACCGCGAGGCTTATGAAGCGTACCTGCGCGGTCGTTACCACTGGCACACTTACACCGAAGACGGCCTGGCGCGCGCGATCACCTGTTTTTACGAGGCCATCGCGCTCGACCCCGGCTTTGCGGCGGCTTACACCGGCGTCGCCGATTACTTCAACTGGATGGGTATCACCGCCGTGCTACCGCCCGACGAATGCTTTATGGCGGCGAAAGAGGCGGCGACCAGGGCGGTGCGGCTCGACGACCGGCTGGCCGAAGCTTACGCCTCGCTGGCCGTCGCCACGTGGGCTTACGACTGGAATCGGGATGCGAGCGAGGAACTGATTCAGAAGGCGATTGAGCTGAACGGCAATTACGCACAGGGGTACGAATGGCTCGCGCAGTTTCGCAGCGTGCAGGGCCGCCACGTCGAGGCCGTCAGCGCGATGCGACGGGCGCTCCAGCTTGACCCTCAGTCGCCCGCGCTGCACGCGATGATGTCTTTCATCCTGCACAACGCGCGCCGGCACGCGGAGGCTTATGAGTATTGCCGGCGCGCCCTCGAAATCGAACCGAATTATCACCTCGCGCTGGAGGCGATGGGCTGGCTTTACCCGCACGCCGGTACGGCCGAAGAGGCGCTCGCGGCGTGCGAACAGGCCGTCCGGATCACCGGGCGCACCCCGCTCGCGTTGTGGGTGCTGGCGCACACGCTGGCGGTGACCGGAAAGCGAAGTGAGGCGCGAGTTGTCCTCAACGAAATGACCGGGCTGTCGCGCGAGCGTTACATCCCGAATTATTACTTCGTCCGCATCCACGCCGCCCTGGGTGAAAACGACCGGGCCTTCGAGCGCCTGGGCGGGGCTTTCGACAACTACGAATCCTTGGTGCAGGAGATGCCGGTTGACCCGCAGCTCGATCCGCTGCGCGATGACCCGCGCTTTGCCGACGCGCTCGCGCGAATCCGCCCGCGCCACGGCAGCGTCCAGGCGGATGAAACGATCTCTGACACCGGGCAGGGTATTTCGCATCTCTCAGGCCGGTCGGACGTGAAGGAGTTCGGAGTACCGCCTTCAGGCGGGCTTTTCTCTCACGCAAACGCAAAAGCCCGCCTGAAGGCGGTACTCCGAACTCCTTTCATCCCGGCTGCCGTGATCCTGCTCGCCTGCGCCGTCGCGTTATTTGTCTGGCTGAAATCGCGCGCGAATCACAACGTCACGGCGAAGAGAGAAGGCGGCCCGATCAATCTCACTAGTCATGTTGCCAGTGACCGCTTCCCGAAAGTTTCGCCCGACGGGAAGAAGATCGTTTTTACCAGCAACCGCGACGGCCTGCCGGAAATTTATGTCTTGAACCTGGATGGCGGCGGGGTGCGGCGGCTGACTTTCAACTCGACCGAAGAGCTTGCCCCGTCGTGGTCGCCTGACGGCGCGAGGATTCTTTATGACGTGATGACCGGTTCCGGCGCGGCCAGCGATATCTGGGTGATGAGCGCGGATGGCAGCAACCAGACCAAGCTGACGGGCGGCGTCGGGTATAACTCCCGCGCCGTCTTCTCGCCCGACGGCAAACGCATCGCTTTCGCAAGCCGCAGCGACGCGGGCGATGAAAACAACTTCGACATCCAGGTGATGAACGCCGACGGCACTGACCGGCACTCCATCACCAGTGATCCGGGCTTTGAAACTGAGCCGGCGTGGTCGCCCGACGGCAGACGCATCGCCTTCGCGCGGACGCTGGAAAAAGGCTATTCCGATATTTTCGTGATCAACGCCGACGGGACGAATCCGGTCAACCTGACGAACACGCCCGCGGCGCACGAGAGCCTGCCGGCCTGGTCACCCGACGGCAGGCTGATCGCTTTCGTCACCGACCGCCATGCGCAAAAGAACAACGCCGACGTCTGGGTGATGAACGCCGACGGCAGCAATCCGCGCCCGGTCACTCACCACCCTTCGATGAACATCGAGCCGTCGTGGACGCCGGACGGGCGCCACGTCGTTTTTCAGACCAGTCGTGACGGCAACAATGAAATTTACTTCGTGGATGTTGAGAGCAACATCGAAGCCGTCAGTCGCGGGGCAACGACAAAATCCATTGCCGTGCTGCCTTTCAGAACAGAGGGCAAGGATGAAACACAACAATCGCTCGGCCTCGGCCTGGCCGATGAGCTGACCAGCCGGCTGAGCCAGCTCAAACAACTCTCCGTGCGCCCGGTCTCCGCGGTGCGGCCTTACCTGGAAAGCAGTGCCGCGCCGCCGCAGATCGCCGGCGAACTCGGCGTGGAGTATGTCGTCAGCGGCACGCTCGAACACGCGGGCGAGCGCGTGCAGGTCAGCGCCCGGATGTTCAGCACGAGAGACAACCGCATCCTCTGGGCGGAAAAATTCGACGAGAAGGCGACCGACCTCGTCACGCTGCGAAACTCCATCGCCGGGCGCGTGCTGCGCGCGCTGACGCTTGAACTGACGGGCAGCGAGTTGCAGCAATTCAACAAACGCCCCACGGGAAACAGCGAGGCTTACCAGCTCTACCTCGTCGGCCGTTATCACCTCGGCAAACGCGCGGTCGCGGGACTCCGGGAAGCCATCGGCTACTTCAATCAGGCGCTCCGGCATGACGATAAATTCGCGCTCGCTTACGCCGGGCTGGCCGATTGTTATGCGCTCCTGCAACTCTACGAAGGGTCTGCCGGGAATGCTTACCCGCGCGCCAGGGAGAATGCGCTCAAGGCGCTCGCGCTCGATGATTCGCTGACTGAGGCTCATGCCTCACTGGCTTACGTCAAATTCTATTTCGACCGCGATCACAAAGGGGCCGAGCGGGAATTCCGTCGCTCGATTGAACTCAACCCGAGCTACGCGACCGCGCACCACTGGCTGGCGAACGCGCTCTCGGCCCTGGGGCGGCACGACGAAGCCGTCGCCGAGATCGGGCTGGCCCGGCAACTCGACCCGCATTCGGCGATCATCTGTTCGGCCAGCGGGATGACCCTCTTTTACGCGCGGCAATATGAGCCGGCGCTGGAAGAATGCCGTCGCGCATTGGAATTTGACCCCGGTCTGGTCCCGGCTCACCGCGTGGTGCGCTGGATCGCCGAGGCCCGCGGTCGCGCCGATGAAGCGTTCGCCGCCTACCAGCAGGAGAAGAGTTTCAGCGGCGACGCCGGCAGGGACTGGCCCGTCATTCTCGCCCAGATTCGGGCTGTCGGCGGCAAACGTGAGGAGGCTCTGGCCACGCTCAGACAGGCCCTGGGTTCACCTGCCACGAGACGCGAGGCCGAGTTCCTGCCTTACGAAGTCGCCCTCGCTTACGCGCTGCTCGGCGACCGCGAGCAGGCGATGCCGTGGCTCGCCAGGGCTGAAGCCTCAAAAGCGCACAGCTTCAATTTCGCACTGGTTGACCCGCGCCTCGATCAGGTACGATCTGACCCGCGCTTTGCCGAGCTGTTACGAAAAGCAGGCTTCACCCACTGACGACAACGATGAGTGGACAGCGTAAATTCACGGGGTATGAGAAGTGGCGCGATAGTCTGAGAAAGGTGGTCCGAACGACCTGGCTGGCGTCGGTGACGATCGGCCTGGTCACGGGCTGCGCAGTATACTTTTCCACGCGCTACTTTATGCGCTCGACCGTCATCGCGGCCACCACTTCCGGCGTGTTCCTGCTGGTCTGTGATCGCGCCGTCAGCATGATTTCAACCGAGGTTTATTTCACCGTGACGTTTTCAATCATCCGCGCCATTCAGGCCTTTCTGGTGACGTTTATTCTGTCATTCGCAATCTTACTATTTCTGGCCGCCCTGCCAGCCCGAGCCATGCCGCAAAAGATGAATGCCACACCACCTGATGGGACGCTGACGCAGTCACAGGCCTCGCATCTGGCGCGCCTGCCGCTCAAATGCGTCCGGCAGGAATACCCCAACAAACCCGACCACACGATGAATGACGGCAGCGAGGTGAAAGGCCCGCGCGCACTGCACCCGGCCTTTTACGGCTGCTACGACTGGCACTCATCAGTCCACGGCCACTGGATGCTCGTCAGATTGCTGAAGGAATTCCCGCAGCTGCCGGAAGCGAAGGAAATCCGCATGGCATTGGCCGAAAACATTTCGGCTGAAAACATCCGGGGCGAGGTCGCGTACCTCAATCAGCCGAACCGCCAGTCATTCGAGCGCACCTACGGCTGGGCGTGGCTGCTCAAACTTGCCGAAGAGCTGCACACGTGGGACGACGCGGACGGGAAGAAGTGGGCCGCGAATCTGAAGCCGCTCGCCGACGCGCTCGTGACCCGTTATTTGAATTTCCTGCCGAAGCAGACTTACCCGATCCGCACCGGCGTGCATCCGAACACGGCGTTCGGGCTGGCCTTCGCGCTCGACTATGCAAAGACAACCGCCAATCAACAGCTGATCAGCCTGATCACCGAGCGCAGCCTGACCTATTACGGCAGGGATGTGAATTACCCGGCGGCGTGGGAGCCGGGCGGCGAGGATTTCTTTTCGCCGGCCCTGATGGAAGCCGACCTGATGCGACGGGTGATGAAGCCCGCGCAGTTCAGCGCATGGTTTCGCCGCTTTCTGCCGGAAGTTGCGAAAGGCGGGCCGAAGTCGCTGCTCACACCTGCCGTCGTGGCCGACCGCAGTGACCCAAAGATCGTGCATCTCGACGGCCTGAACCTCAGCCGCGCATGGTGTATGCGCAGCATCGCAATGGCATTGCCGGCCGATGATCCGGCACGCAGGGCTCTGGCCAGTGCGGCGAATTCGCATGCCAGAGACGCGCTCGCGCATGTGGCGAGCGGTGATTACGCCGGAGAACACTGGCTGGCTTCGTTCGCGGTGTATCTGCTTTCGACATCGGCCTCGCAATAGATGAAGCCCGGGCATAAATTCGGGACATCCGGCCCCGCACCGGGTAGTGGGGCGATAGTGTGTTGGTCTTTCCGGGACTCAGGCTTTCAGGTGAGCCGCGATCAACTCCGGCTCACGCAGATCGCCTGACGCACACCTCTTTCAATCTCCCGCCCGGCAGCCCCGGATCATCCCATTCGGCAGGTCTCAACCGTCGCTTGAATTGCACTGCTGTCGGTCAGAACTCCACGCCGCCATTGACCCGTGATAAGTGGAAGATCCTGATTCCCTGTTTCGATTCCCCAATCCTGAAAATCACGGCGGCGCCAGCACCGCAGGGAGCGCGCAGAGCCTGCTGCCCGCGTACCGGGCTGAAAAGTCGGCGTGATCGGGGCGCCAGCTGTGAGGTTTCCTGCCTGTGCGAGCTTCTCAGCAGCCCTTGCCAGGGTCTTTTACACCGGCCACCGGCAGCTTTTCACTTTCAAGGATGTTGGAGATGGCCTGCAGGAGTTGCGGGATTGAAGAAGGGTCAGTCCCTGAAAGGCCGGATTCGAGGATTCCCCTCAGGGCCATCAGGTCAACGGTCGCATCAACCGCCTTACTGTTGATCGCAATGCGCAGAGCCCTCAGTGGATCTTCAATGTCCGCGCCCCCGCGCAACGCACTGTCGAGCGCTGAATTGGTGTCATCCACCTGATCAAGAGCTTCAATCGCGGCATTGATTGTCAGCAGCAGCTTTTCATGATCCTGCGTGTAATTGCCGGCGCTTTCTTCGGTCATCGCGGTCTCCTGTCCTGTTTTTGCCTGAAAAGCCTGCCCTGTTATCTGCCTTTTTTACCCGAGCGGCGTTTTGAGGTGGCGCAGTTCCTTCTCCACCTCTGAGAAAGGCCCATTAGTTTCCCCCTTTGGAGACGAGCCGTATGATTCAGATAATCCGGCTGGTCCCGGAGGAGTTGAAAAGAGAATGAGCCGGGCCCGGTTCGCAGGCAGCCTATAACTTTTCAGGATGTGTTGCTGTCCAATACTGGACAGGATGAATACCGGTCGCCTTGACCGCCTCGTAAAACAAGCGTAGACTCTGCCCGGATTGGGCTTTCCTCACGACCGGCACGCCATTCCAGCAGAAAGCTCAACTCTTTTACCTGCATTCTTTACTCACTGGGTTGCTCAGTATCCTTATTAGCCAGATCAGCCATTCGGCAGAACCCTGGAAATATCTGCCGGATTAACATTTCATAGAGCCGCAGCCAGCATCCGAAGCCATCAGGGTCGCGAGTCCACCAGCTTGCTCGCGGCGGGAAGACTTCTTCCACCCTTGAGCGAAACTCTCATACTGACTGCCCCTCAATTGAAGAGAACTTCACCTCAGGAGGACTTCAATATGCGGCCAGCACACAAACTCACACACCTCCGATCAGGACTGAGACTCCTCAAGCGATGGCATCTGCTGTTCGTTGCCACCCTGACTTTTGGCGACCTGCTGACTGCCGGGCCACGACTCAGGCTGCTCCGCCCGGTCGCCGATGAGCACCGGCAGGGGAAAGCGAACTCCGGAATGAAGCGCCGGTACCGGAGTCTGCTGGCCGGCCTGTTATTCGCCACGCTTCTCTACGGCGCCTCACCGGCCCTCGCCCAGTCATTGCTGGGTACGGCGCAGAGCTTCGCCGTCCTCGGCGGCTCGGCGGTGACCAATACCGGCCCGACCATCGTCAACGGAGATCTGGGTGTCAGCCCGGGCAGCGCAATCACCGGCTTTCCTCCGGGGATCGTGATCGGAGGAACGATCCACGCGAACGATGCGGTCGCCATGCAGGCTCAGAATGATGTCACCACTGCGTATAATGCCCTCGCCGGCATGGCGTGCAACACCGACCTGACCGGTCAGGATCTGGGTGGACTGACGCTCACGCCGGGCGTCTATTGCTTTTCGTCGTCGGCTCAGCTGACCGGAACGCTCACCCTCGACGCCCAGGGCAACCCGAACGCGGTCTTCATTTTCAAGATCGGGAGCACGCTCACGACCGCCAGCAACTCATCTGTTCAGGTGATCAATGGCGGTCAGATCTGCAACGTCTTCTGGCAGGTCGGCAGCTCCGCGACTCTCGGGACAGACACTGCCTTCGCAGGCAATATTCTCGCGCTCACCAGCATCACCCTGAATACCGGGGCGAGCATCCTCGGCAGGGCCCTCGCGCGCAACGGTGCGGTGACGATGAATAACAACACCATTACCGCCCCGGGCTGCTCCGTCGTGCCTCCCGGTACTACCGCCCCGCCCTCAATCGGCGTGGCTTTCAGCCCGGCCATCATCAATGCGGGCGGGGTCTCGACCAAGACCATTACCCTGAGCAATCCCAACAGCAGTCCCGCCGTCCTGACCGCGGCACTCACCGACACGCTGCCGGCCGGCCTGGTGGTCTCCGGTACACCCGGCACCACCTGTGGCGGGATGGTGACTGCCACCGCCACCATGGTGACCCTGGCGGCGGGGAGTACGATCCCGGGCGGCACGCCCGGCACGCCCGGCACCTGCACGGTGACGTTCAATGTGACGGCAGCGTCCGCAGGCAACTACCTCAACACGCTGCCGGCAGGCGCCCTGCAGACCAGCAACGGCAACAACGCCGCGCCGGCCGTCGCCACCCTGACCGTCGTCCCGGCCTCCGGCCCGCCCCTGCTCAGCAAGGCCTTCAGCCCGGCCACGATCAATGCGGGCGGTGTCTCGACCCTCAGCATTACCCTGATCAACCCCAACGGCAGTCCCGCCACGCTGACTGCGCCACTCACCGACACGCTGCCGGCCGGCCTCGTGATCGCTGACACGCCGAACGCCAGCACCACCTGTGGCGGCGTGGTGAGCGCGCCTGCGGGCGGGAACACGGTGACGCTGCCGGCCGGGAGCATGATCCCGGGCGGCTCCCCCGGCACCTGCACGGTGACGGTCAACGTGACGACGGCGCTCGGAGGCAACTACCTCAACACGCTGCCGGCAGGCGCCCTGCA
>Ga0070741_10002534_pt1 | contig 48607 bp, 41 predicted proteins | sample Coa_R1_4_FD_66440 | JGI IMG/M metagenome (GOLD analysis project Ga0070741, IMG submission 66440) | Surface soil microbial communities from Centralia Pennsylvania, which are recovering from an underground coalmine fire - Coalmine... | ecosystem: Environmental > Terrestrial > Soil > Unclassified ... | reverse complement strand
CGGTTCATTGTGGTACTCCTGCAGACGAGGTATTCCAGGGGAGCGCTGGAGAGGCAGCGAATATACAACAGAATTGGCAAACGGCCTAGTCGGATACCAAGAGACTTCTGTTCTTTCCCGATTGGCCTAAAAGGCAAACAAATTGCCGAAATGACGCGAAACGCCAACGTCCAAGGTATTCGCCGGGCCCACAAGTTCCAAAGTTGCAACAGGTATGGGAGTTTCGAGCTGAGGGAAGGATCTGGTAGCGCTACCGGGAATCGAACCCGGGTTTGAAGATTGAGAATCTTCCGTCCCTATCTTTTGACTCATTCTAAAGACCTTCCCTATTATGGTGTCCAACATCCTCCAAATACTGGACACCAAAAGTGTCTTTTGCTAGTGTTCATAGATATATAGCTTCGGCACCTGGTAGGTATATATGTTCAGCGTCAACGTTCTGCATCGCATCCGCTCCGAAAACGGCTGGGTTCGCCGGCCAGTTCGAAAAACCGCCCGAGGAAAATTCATCTGGGAACCTTCGACTCCCGGAGTTTACTACCTGGAATGGTACGAAGACCGCAGCCGAAAACGCCAGCGAGCCGGGGTCTACCCCGCCGAAGTTCTCGAAGCTCGCCGTCGGAAGATTCTTGAACTCAAGGGCAAAGCCGCCGAGAACGGCAGGGCCATTCCCCGCCCAATTGCCGATGAGGAAACGCCGGTCCCCCTCGCTCAAACCGTCGATGTCTACCTCAACCACGTCAAAATCAATCAGAAGCTGAACACCTACCGCCGCTACCGCTCCGTGCTCTGGACGTTTCGAGACCACTTCTCGTCCAAGAAGTATCTGAACGAGATCAGTCGCGGCGACATCCTCGAATATCGGGACACGCGCGCCACCAAGGTGGACTCGCCGGTCACTCTGAACAGCGAAATCACCATGATCCGCGCTTTCCTGTACTGGTGCGTCGAGTTCAAGGGTCTACGGGAGAATTCAGCCGCGAAGATCAAACCCCGACAGGTGCTGCAGAAGCCACCAACCGTGTACAGCGATGAAGAATTGACCCTGATGCTAAGGCACGCGAACGAAGTGGAAGGAGCCCTGCTATTGACCTGCTGTTACACAGGCATGCGCGAGCAGGAAATCTGCTTTCTGACCTGGACCGACGTGGACCTGAAGAAAAAGATCCTCCGCGTCTCTGCAAAACCCGCATACGGATTTACCCCAAAAACATGGGAAGAGCGCGATATTGAAATGAGCGACCGGCTGGTCGCAGCGTTCAAGGGCCTGCCCCGTCAGAGCATGTGGGTATTCCCGACCACCCGCGGAAAGCGTCACGCTCACATCTATAAGATTGTCGAACGCGTAGCTGCTCGTGCGGGGATCAAAGATGCTCATCCCCACAAATTTCGCTCTACCTTCCTGACCCGTCTCCTCCAGTCGGGCTGTGACATCGCGAACGTCCAGGCTTTGGCCGGCCACAAGAACATCAAGACGACCCAACGCTACCTCGGAGTCTCAACTCAGCTTCGCCGTGAGGCGGTGAATCGGCTGAACTACCCACAAGCAGTTGGGCCTGACGATGCAATATAGCTGCCCAAGCGGGCTCAACAGAAACACGGTTCAGCGGTCTTTGGACTAGATGAGCGAGGTTGTCCGCCTGAATAGGAGAAGCCATTATGGCGTTGAAAGCGCTTCAAGCCGAGAACGAACTTCTTAAACAGTTCACGACTGAGTTGGCGAGCGCCTCAGAATTCTATCTTGGGATGGCGTTGGTTACGAAGCGTGGTTTGGACCTAGTCTTCGCATCGATTGAACGTTGCCTTGAAAGGCAAGGACGTGGATGCGTGCTATTCGGCGTCGATTTGCCCACTGATCCAGACGCGATTCAGAGTCTGTGCGATCTCCAAATCCGGCATAGGAACTTTGAGGTACGACGTTTTCAAGCTGGCAAACGATTCTTCCACCCCAAGGTTTCGGTCTTTCTCAGGCGCAGCGGAGTGAAAACTGCCATCATCGGCTCCTCAAACCTGACAGGAGGAGGGCTAAGCCAGAATCACGAGACAAACGTTTTCCTCGACGACCGCAAAATTGTCAATGAATTTCTGGATTACTTTGAGGAACACTTTCAGGGCGCACATGCGAAGAAGGTTGATCAACGTTGGCTTGATCAGTACAGGCAACTCTGGAAGGAGCGACAGAAGGTCGAACATCGCCAACGAAAGTTGCGCGAGAAAGCTCGCGGCCTCGGGAGACCCCCAGCCAGGATACTCAATCGAATCAAGGATCATGTGTTCGCCTTTACAGGGAGAATCGCCGACTGGCCCCGTACCGCGAAGCTCTACCCCTACGTGAAACGGCGCGGTGGCCGTGTGGCAGAAACAGCTGGGGCAATGGGTTCAGCGGATTGCCTGGTTCACGGTGAGATCTTGGGTGGCCGGAAGAGCACCAGGAAGCTCATGAGAGCCCGCCAGCTGAATATCCCGATCATCAGCGAGGAGCAATTTTTCAACCTGCTGGGACTGAATCGTGCCGAGGCGTAGTAGCGGTCCGACTCTAAGGGCTTTGGTACTCGCTGGACCGTTTCATCGTGAACATAATACCAAGTATCAGAGACCAGTCACATCGTCATATAGCTGCCGCAGGTGATCTCCAGACATATCTACGATTGGCTCATACATGAATGAGTTCAGGTGTATGTTCTCAGGCGTCATGAGTTGCACCCTGTCAAGCACCTCAATAGCCTTGGTCTCCGCTGCAAATTGGCTCTTAAACCTCGCGAGCAATTCTTGGGTTTGATGTGCCTTGATCGCCCCCATAAAAGCAGCGTCGTTAATCTTTGTGGCCATAAAGGACTCCGCAGCAAGACGGATTGCAATCGCCAGAACGATTTTGCTCTCGAAGCTATCACTGACAGATTGTCTGCACGACTTCGCTTCATCTTTGATGATGTCCATTACCAGCCTCGTGCTTGCAGCCGAAGCTCCGTTGGTGCCGCAGATGTCCTTGTAAATCTTGTTCAAGTCAGCCTCAGTTATGGTGGCAGAGTCTGCCTTCCAGTGAAGAAGCGATGTGATCCGCTGCCCTGTCGGTATCATTGTGAGGTTTTGGGGGTGATGATCGAAGCATATTATTGCCAAAGTTAACAAATTGAAAATAAAACCTTTAACAGATTGATTGTTCATTATGCTACAATGTTCATGTTTCATGAACATAGTTGTTTATTGAACCGTGTTCACTAATCACAGACGTTCATGCATCATGTACAGTGGCAGAACGTGAACAACCTAAAATAACCGGCAATGAAACCTAAACCCCAACACGTAGAACTGATCGAGACAGCCCTCCAAGGGCTCCAGCGAACGACGGGCCTCGCCGCGCAAATCATCCGCTGGGAACAACAACCGCAGACTGTCCGCCACGATCGCCACCAATTCGACGCAGTGATCGAAATAAATGCACACGGGCGGAAGCACAAATTTGCGGTCGAAGCCAAGGTCGGTGTTAGAGCCGAGGTGCTCACTCAAATCAAGGCACTGTGGCCTCGCGAACAACAGCCTCGTCTTCTCTTTGTCGCGCCATACATCACAAACTACCTTGCAGAAAAGTGCCGGGAAATCCACCTTCCATTTCTCGACGCCGCTGGGAATGCCTACTTGGAAGACAACGACCTCTTCGTTTTCGTTACCGGCCAAAAAAAACCACCAGGCTTGGCCCCTGCACATACAAACCGAACAAACACAACGGCTGGGTTGAGGGTACTATTTGTTATTTTGTGTCGTCCACAGATGCTAAACGCGCCATATCGAGAACTCGCGACAACCGCTAAAGTAGCACTCGGCACAATCGGCCCAATCATCAAGGACCTTGAAACAAGAAAGCTGATTGCAACATTTGGTACAACGCTTCCAAAGCGCCGCCTGCTTGACGCCAAGGCTCTGATACAAGAGTGGGTCACCTTCTACCCCGCAACCCTCCGGCCCAAACTCCAACCTCGCAGATTCCGTGCCCAAGATCGCGAGTTGGCACAGCAAACTGATTTAGCTCGTTTCGACGCCTATTGGGGAGGAGAAGTGGCTGCGGATCGCCTCACACACTATCTAAAACCTGAAATGCTGACCGTGTACACCCTTCATAACCCGACGAAGCTGATAACCGAGTTGCGCCTCAGAGCAGATGTCAATGGTGATGTAGAAATTCTCAATGCCTTTTGGGACCAAACTCTGATTACAGGGACTGCTGATGTAGTCCCACCAATACTCGCCTATGCCGATTTGATAACTACAACTGATGCACGAGACCTCGAAGCGGCAAGACTGATCTATGAACAGCACATCGCACCGAATCTTCCAACTGCTTAAACCACTGAGTCCGCTCGTTCTTGAGCCACTTAAGGCAGTTGCGCAAACCGCGAACTCTTTGGGTCTCCCATACTTTCTAGCCGGTGCGACGGCACGAGATTTAGTCCTCGAAAACATATTCGGCCGACCTCCGGGCAAGTTGACGCGCGACCTGGACTTCGGGTTCGCTCTCTCCGACTGGAAAGAGTTCGAAAACCTCAAGGCAGCATTGATCTCAACAGGACGATTCACGCCCGACCGGGCGATCCAACGTGTCTTATATCAGCATTCCACTGGTATCTCGGTCGGTGTCGATCTCATTCCATTTGGCGGTGTTCAAGATGGCTCAGTGATCTCTTGGCCGCCGAACAACGATTTTGTGATGAACGTCGCAGGATTCAGAGAAGCTCTGGAATCGGCGATCCAGGTCCAGGTGGATACTGACCTCGTGATAACGGTCGCTTCTTTACCAGGCCTCATTATTCTCAAGTTGTTCGCATGGGCTGACCGCAAGCACGAAAAGCGTGACGCACCCGACATTTTGAAGATACTCGCGGACTATGCCGATGCGGGAAATGAAGACCGCCTGTATACGGACGAACTTCCGTTACTTGAGGCCGCCGGATTTGACGTCCCGATTGCCGGCGCACGACTCCTGGGCAAAGATGCCCGTCGCATCGCAAATCAGGAGACCGTGGCGAGTATTGCAAAAATGCTTGCTGACCCTAGCTTGAAGCGAGAGCTCCTCAATCACCTAGTGCAGGCCAGTCCCAGATCAGACGAGTCTTTCGCGAATCACTGCACCCTGTTGCTCGATAATTTTCAGCTTGGTTTTACGGAGGACACTCGCAGCGACTGAGCGACAAAGCCGCAGGCGATGATGATCATGGCTATTCTTGTCACCGAAATTGGACGAAGTTGCGTGATCGATGACGTTGTCAATCTCCCTTAGCTTTCCTGGCTGACGCATTTCTCTGCACGCCCGCAGCGGCAAGAGCGTTGCGCCACGAGCCGAACAATTCTTTCACGCGTTCCTTTGCCGGCTTTTTCTTGAGCATTCGCAATACTCCAAGTCTCTCCGCCGTGCTCAGAACAAGAAAATCGTCCATCCCCTCGCCAAAGCCTTGAGATGGCGCGTGTCTCAACACCTCGGAAAGCTCTCTTAAATACTTTGTGATTTCTTCCTCGGAGAGCATGTTGTTGCCCGGATTGTCCAGGATCGTTTCCTTCAGGCAGGGAGCACAGAAGTCTAGCTGGTTGATGCCAAGTCTCTTAATTAGAGGCATCGGAAGGGAATCTTCGACAAACCTCTGTTCGCATAACGGGCACACTTTCCATACGGGTCGTCTTATCGTAGCAGTCAGTCTAAGCTTCTCTGCACGCGAGATCGCAAAGTACATCAATACGTTATACCAAGCATATTGTGCACAAATGGGATCTTCCGATACCCATTTTTCGATCGTTTCGGACGGAGTGATCTCGACAAGCTTCTCGGTTATGGTCCAGGGCCATACCCACTGGTCTTGGCTAATCCGATCAGACAGCAGCTGATCATGTACTGGAGACCACCACTTCAAAATCAGTGGGTTTTCGCAATAGTGCGGATCAGCTTTGAATTCGTAAGCCGACCTATCTCTGGAATCATAAATGCTCATGTGGAGGTCTCAACTGGATAGTGCGTCAACCTTGGGCGGTCGCAGAGTCATCCGGCTCTGCTCCATTCCAAGGGGACTGCGGGAGGAATTCTCTTACGCGAAGCCCCGCACACCTGCTGTAGATAGTTGACCGATGACCTCCGTGAGAGCATCCTCGAACTCGCGGCTGACGTCCGGGAATCCAGTCTTCGCATGCGTCACCTCATGTAGCAGTGTCCCCGCAAATGAAGTGAGTTTAGCAAGTTCAGTACGCTTAATGACAATCCGTCGCTTGTCAGCCTCCCAAAGACCCTGGCATTCCCTTCCAGTGCCAAACTCCGGTCGCATTGTTTCTGAAATTCTCACCTCACGAACCTGGGTTGGCAAGCCGCCAACAACCTCTACAATTCGAGGCCAGCAATCGAAAATCTCACGCTCCGCCCGCGTGAGCTTCTCTTGTGGCACAAATTCAAATTCGAAGCTATTGTTCCATTCCGCTTGATAAACGGATAGGTCACGCACAGGATTGCCCTCTGCATCCGCCAAACCAACAAGAGATCGTCTGACATTGTCAGGAATCGCTACAATGCTGTACCCGTCTTGGCTAGCATGATCGATCGAATCACGTGCAGTTCCAAGTTCAGCTGCGGTCACAAATACCACTTTCTTTCGGGAATTCAGAATCTGGCAAGCATGAACAGCAACGTCCGTCCAGTTCACCTCGTCATGCTGCGTTCCTCGCTCAATGTTCGCCAAATCCGAGGCTAGCGCTTGCGCAACTTCTTCCGATTGGGAAGCCAGAAGCATTCCCTTCACTCTATCCGTATAGGCAGTGCGCCCCACGTTTGTGCGCTCTCGGTTGAGAGCTTTGCGCATCGAGGCAGTGAGAGACGTTATGTTGTAGGAGAATGCAAATCGCTCCTCTTGTGCCACGAGGAGACCCGTCACATAAATCCTGGCATCGTGCCCCGCTGGCCTCTCCAAGATTTGACCATGCGGCGTGTTATCGAGTACACGTTCCCCCGAAAAACGAAGAAAAAAGTCCTTGGCCGCCTTCACGTCTTCGACGCCAACTCCTTGCAGTTCAAAATCGGTACCAGCCATATCGGGATCGCTAGGAGAGTCGACCGCTGCCTGAAGGGTAATCACGTCTTCAAAACCATGCTTCGCGGCCTGAACTAGGGCGATGTCACAATGTGGTGACTTAATGTGAACAAGGATGCCCCGCCTGTTCAGTGTTGCCAGGGCATCTTTCAACCCAACTCCGAACTTTCCGATGACCTTACCAACGTTCTGAAGCTTTTCCGGATTCTCATTCTGAGTTAGGTCTTCGTAGCGGATGCCACGCCCAAAATCTCGCACATGCCAATTCCGTGCAACATCTTCCGATATCTGGATATCCGAGGTGTTCGACAACACCTGTTCGTCAAGGGCGTTCGCTATCACTTCCCGAATTGCATGTTTAACCTCCCAGCCCTCCAGAATCTTCTCGATATTCAGATCGAAATTGCGGGCGGCCATTTGTCCCTCCAACCGCGTTCAAATTCCGAAACCCCTTCTGAGGAGAGAATCTTGGCAACATCCGCTGTCACTTGACGTGCTGGCCCCAACTATCGAGCCTCGGCCAGCGTCTGCTCTGCACCCCCAGAACCACTGATATGAATCGTACTTCCCCCAACCGATTTCTTGACTTGAATCTGAACTGGAAATCGCTCTGCTAATTCCGGTACATGAGAAATCACTCCAATCATCCGATGGCCGCCGGCCAATGCCTCGATGCCTTGAACAACCACGTCCAGAGTCTCGGGATCTAGAGTCGAAAAGCCCTCATCGAGGAAAAGTGAATCCAAACTGAAGCTAGCACGATTGCCGGCGAATTCCGCTAGAGTATCCGACAGAGCCAATGCAAGCGCCAGAGATGCCAGGAATGATTCACCACCGCTCAGAGTGTTTACCGAACGCGTATCGTCGGCGTTCCAATGGTCCAACACGAAGAAGTTCTCATCCTTCGCAAGAAACTCATAGCGCCCAGAACTGAGCCGCGACAGATGCTCGCTGCCGTCTTGCGCCAAACGCTCCATCGCCTCTTCTTCGACAAACCGAATAAATCGGTCGGCGCGCAACGCAGCGCCCAATTCCTCGTTGAGTTCGATTACTTCTTGCAGCGACTTTATTTGGCGACGCTTTTCTCCGAGTTCAACAAGCCCCTTCTTCACTCTCGCTAGCTCCGCTTCCTCAAGGGCAATCTTGGCCACAAGATCCTGTGTTTGCCGATCCGCTGTGGAGCGACGGCTCTCAACTTCCCTTGCTTCATCAGTGCTACCCTGAAGCTTCAACGCCCGACGGATCTTGCCCGCCAATGCCTCCGCTTCGGAATCCGCCTTGCTCATCTGTAACTGTAAGTCACCTATTCGCTGCTCAAACGTTGATACTTCGGTACGAGCTACCGCCATCTTCTGCGCCGCCTGTCCCTGTAGCTTCTCCTCCTTCCTTTTTTGCTCTTCTAAGTTTTGTGCCTGTTCTCTAGCCTTTTCTTGGGTCGCGAGTTGTTTTTCGAGACTAGCAAGCTCCTCACGTCCCTTGAGCGCCTTCTCCAATGAATTCAACTCGCGCTTCTTTTCATTGATATCGGACTCAAGGGAAGCACCCTTCTGCCGGAGAAGATCCAACTTGTGCTCCAATTTGGTCAAGCTCTTCTGTGACTGCGCATCTTTGTCTGCCGCCGAACTGCATTGCTGCGCTGCCTCCTCTACAGACTCCTCCAGAGCCGAAAGCTCTTTGCCAAGCCGAGCTAATTCGTTAGTGGGATCTGAACCCGGCTTCTTTCCCAGAATCCGCTCCAGTTTTGTCAAAATGTCTCCGATTTCACTGTCCAGCGTGCCTAGCTGCTTCTTGAGCTTCTTGATCTCGCCGGGCAATGATTCGAAAAGGTGACTCGCCTCCACGGCTGCCTCGTGAGCCTTCTCGACCAGTGCCTGTTTCTGCGCAACGACTTCCTTTGCCCTGTCCAACAGCTCGTGCTTTCCAGGTTTTGGCACGGCGGATACAACTTGCTCGCAAACAGGACACGGAAGACCGCGTTTGAGTTGCCGCCGTATTCCATCAACCGCATGCAATTGGCGTAGCTCGTCAAGCTGGCGCTCTGCATCTTCACAAGCGGTACGTGCCTTCTTCTCAGTTTCCTGAGTTTCGACGATCCGTTTCCGAACTAACTTCAGTCCAGCCTCCCTATCGTCAACCTCGGTTTGCAAGTCAGCCTTCTGCTTCTGCATTTGCAGACATCGTCGAAAATCCTCGATTCCATGCTGAACAGTATCCGCCGAGCCGTGCTTCTTCTTCGCTACCGAATATGCTTCCTTCGCACCGGCAACACGTTTCTCGCACGCTTCGAGAACCCCTGCCGCGCTTTCCCTTGCTTTCTTTGCTTTGACGAGAGCAGGCTCCTCTTCGTCGATTTCCTTAGAATTGTTGAAATGCTCTTTCTCACTCTGAACCAATGCAACACGTAGGTCATCCCTTCGACGAGCGAGCGGAACTATCGTGAGGAGGTCGCGACAAAGATTGTCATCGTATCCGGCTCTTTGTATCGCTCTGTCGACCTTCGCAATCTCCTCAGCGTGTAATGCCAACTCCTTTTTTGCTGATTCGGCACGCCCTGTTGCTGTCTGCAACTTCGATTTAGCAATATCCAGTTCTCCCGTCACCTGCTCTCGCGCCTTCCTCCAGTGCTGCAGGTCAACTGCGATCGGATGCAGTTCGCGGATTATCTTTAACTCGGCGGTGAGGTGTTGCTGTTCCGTTCCCATGACCTTCAGATTGGCCGTCAGCTCCTGTTGTTTCTCCTTCGTCACATTCGCGTAGGCCTCGGCAAGGTGCTGTTCCAGAAGAGCCGCCTCCCGGCGTGCGTCGTCGGCACGCTGCCGAGCTATCCTTCCCATCTCGACATAGACATTGAGGCTGAGTAGTTCGCTAATTATGTGGCGTCGATCGGGAGTTTCACCCCGCAGGAAGCGATCAAACTCGCCTTGAGGCAGAACCACAGACTTGATAAATCCTTCAAAGTCGATCCCAATGATCTCGTCTATTTGTTCACGGACATCGGCAACCTTGTTAGAAAGCGCTTCCCATTCGCCTTTCTCGTCCAACACCTCCAGGTTCACTTTTGTCGTCCCGCCGTTCTTTATGGTGCGGACGATCTGATACTTTTTTTCATTAGATTTGAATTGCAGATAGACTCGTAATCGTTCGGCTCCTTGGCTAATCAACTCGCTGCACGATCCGCCTATTCGCGGTGTTCGCCCATACAAGGCGTAGATGATCGCATCGATTATCGAGGTTTTGCCCGCCCCAGTTGGTCCAGTTATAGCGAACAGGTCCAACGATTCAAGATCGATCTCCGACGGTTGCCGGAAGCTAGTGAATCCTTCGATTCCAAGCTTAATCGGACGCACTGGTTGCCTCTTCGTACAGATCGCGGAAGGCAGTGATGAGGGCCTCCGGCGCCGCTACTCCATGTTGCAGGTGATAAAACTCTTGAAACAACGCTTCGGGAGGCATCTGCTTTCGACTGCGTGACGGTGTCTGCGAACGAGGGTAGTCGATGCGGATGTCCAAAGCGTTCGGCAGAATTTCGCGAACACGATCAGCGATGCCGGGAACGGGTCCTGCAGTCTTCACCGTGACGCGCAGGAAGTCATCCCCATACTCTTGCGACTGTCCCTGTAACTCTTCGAGCGAGCCGACAATATCTCTGAGATTCCGACCCGACTGCAGGTCGATAACCTCTATATTGGCTGGTTTGCCCGCCTGCGCGTCGATCACGACAATACTCTTCACTTGCCCATGTTCGCCAAAATCCAACTGCAATGGAGAACCGGCATAGCGACAGGGCGACGGTGCGGAGATTTCTTGTGGGCGATGCAAATGGCCCAGACCAATGTAATGTGCCGTGCTAGGGAATCTTTGAGAACTGATGGCATAGGGTTGAGCTACGTGAATTTCGCGCTCACTGCCGCTTGTTTGGGCACCGTGCACATAAACGTGCGCCAACAAAATATTGATCGTCTCGACGGAGAACGACGAGCTCAACACTTCGCACATTTGTCCAACGCACTCGGCATATTCGGAATACCACGTTCGCTCCGGCTCCATCATCCGGCATACATCTACAATCTTCTTCTCAGGTACAAACGGCAGGACTGCGATCCGTACCAGTTCGCCTTCCTTGGGTAGCTCGACAATACCCCCGGACTTCGGAGAGATTGGCTCCGGTCGAACGTAGATTCCGAGACGGTCAACTAGCTGCCTGACCGCGGCCAGCCTCTTTGGGTGATCATGGTTCCCTCCAATCACGACGGCGGAGATACCCCGTGAAACGAGCTCCGCAAGAAAGTTGTACACCAAGCGTTCGGCATCTGGCGAAGGCGCATAGGAATCGAAAAGATCGCCTGTCACAAACACACAATCAACTTGTTCGCGAATGGCGATCTGCATGATTTCGCTATGAACCGACTCGTGTTCGTCAAGGCGTGATCGTCCCCTCAACATCTTGCCTACGTGCCAATCAGATGTATGAAGAAATCTCATTCGTGCCTAGAATTTTCTAAAAGGGTCCATCGCCGCGAGCTTACGGACTTCGCTGGGCCGTGTCGCCCAGCTTGGAAATGGAAATTGGGTGAGAAGAGGGATCGGTATTTCAGGCTGCGAAACAAACATCGTCCCAGGCTTTAGAATCCCAGCCCGAGCACGACTAACAACGGGAAGGAATCCATATTCTCCATGCTGGGCCTCTGATTGATCCAATCTCCCGACAACTCGAAACGCCGAATTCGCCACGACTCGCCGTTCGATTTGACTTGCCGTTTGCTGCGCACCAATGAGGATGATCCCCAAACTGCGCCCCCGCTCCGCCATGTCAAGAATGACATCTTTTATAGGACTCCAGCCTTCTCTAGGCGCATATTTATTTAGTTCATCCAGAACAACAAAAACCAACGGACGAGCAGTGCCGACGGCCTCCTTCTCCTCAAACATCCGTTTCAGAACTACTCCAATCACAAACCGCTTTGCTCGATCATGCAAATTATGGATGTCGATCACGGTCATCTGGCCGCGTCGCCAATCAACCCGGTGATGTACTTCATCTTCGATCCGCCCGCGGATGAGATGACCAACTCGGTACGCCGCTGCCTCCAATCGCCTGAGGAATGCAGACTTTGTCCCCGAGGCGGCGTTCGACCCGGCCCAGACATCTAGGTTCTGTTCGATCAGATCTTTCAAATCCATGAAGTCGACGCACGTACTAACGTCGGCTCTAGTGAGTTGCACTTCGATTCTATCGATCACGGCTGCAAGCTGGCTCGTTTCCTCATCCGCTTCAGCGAAAAGGAAGCGCAAATAGCGTTGCTTGCAAAATTCCTCAATTGACCAACAGTATGCCGTGACCCCTTCCGACCTTGTACCTGTATCGGGGATAAGAGCCTCTTCGCCGCTCTTCACCGGCGCAAATATGGCTACGCTGTCAAACGGCCCCGACGGCAATCCCAGTTGGCGATAGACTGCTTCCGCCGAAGGCGTAATTGATTCATTTGGCTTGTCTAGAAAAAGCAGATCCTCACCCTTAACGTTGAATATGATCGCCCGCGTGTTGGTCCGATCAGCCCCCAACAGTTCGGAGTGGAAAATGCCGTATAGAAGAAATGTGGCATAGGTAGTCTTAGTCGCAACTCCAGAAATACCGGAGATGTTGACGTGCGCGCCACGAGTTCCGTCCAAGAATTCAAAGTTTCCATATACGATTCCGCCATCACGAGCAACGCCCAAGGGAAACCGTTTCTGCATCGCATCAAAAAACAGCGCTTGTTCCCTGTCGACGCCTTCAGCCCGATAGACGGTGTCTCCTGGGAGCGGAGGCACAAAAATCTCAGGTTCAACACGAGTCACGGCTACGTGAGCCTTTACAGCGTGGGCCAGAGGTAACACACCTCGATCAGCAAGAAATACATCTGTTTCAAGTTTTGCTCCCTCGTGTCGAGCCACGAGAACGTCCACAAGGCCATAGATGGAAACCACCCTACCGTCTGCAAGAGACCGCCTAACGAGAACCACTTCATCAAGCTGGACCACTGTGTCCCGTGGCACAGCCACCCAGAACTCTAGTGGCTGCGAATCGGCAGTTCCCAAAATTTTCCCGATCTCGAAACTCATTTCAAGAAACTCCTTCCAGCAGCCTTTTCTCAATACCCCGCCGCACAAGCACAGAATCCCCCAAATGCCGCCTCAACTCTCCCTCCAAGGCTCCTATTGGAACGAGGTTTTGCGGTGCCCTTGGGTCTCGTATCGAGCTTGAAGCAAATCGAGGCAACTCAGTCGCTGACAAATTTGCCATTTCCTTTGCCCTGTCCTTACCGACGGCCTCCCGAACCTCAAGCCTTAGAATTCCCGCAAGAGAATGATCCACCGCTCTACCTTCCGCAACTCGAAGGAACCACGAGTACCGGTTGTACTTGCCGTCCTGGATGGCGAACAACGGAGTCCTGCAACCGGATTCCAACGCGCTGACGATAGCGAAGTGCGTCGGCGACAGATACGGGAGATAAATGCTCTTGATAATCCCAACGACCTCTTGCTTCGCGATCGCGTAGTAGGTCAATGGACCATCTGCAAAGACGCAAGTGCCGGAAGAAGCCAACCTTTGCCCTAGATTTGCTTCCAGTGTGCGCATGAAGTTTTGAAGCTCACCCAAGACCTCCATCGGGGAGTTGAAAGAGGAGGAGACACCCTCGAATCGAAGATCTAGATCTCCAACTCGAACCACATCGGACTGTTTAAGGCCGGCCCCAAGGATCAGGAACCGCTCAATTTCAAGGTCGCTTAAGATCGCGTTCTTGCCGCAAACCCTTGCGCAACCCACCGCCGTAGACCCAAAAAGCCCATGGACCGGTTTGCCGTCAATGTCCGCGATGACCCGAGCTTCCACACGTCTTACGCCATCAACAAAACACAAGCTCGGGCTGCCCCAGAGCGGTTGAGGTCGAATCGGTTCCCAAGCGGTAGTCTCCACTGTGGTATCGATTATTCCTGCAACTTCCTCTTCGAAGTCCCCGAATTGAACCGCCGATTCGTATTCCGGCGGCCAAGGGTCCAATCGCAAGACGGTACGCTTGTCAGCCACGCGCTAAGTGTATCTGGTTCTATGAGTTTTGGGGGAGCGGCTACAGGATGGATTGCAAACGCGTCGCTTGTCAAGGCATCAGCAAGTCACCCTCGTCCCGACGGTCGGAGGACACGGAAAGCAATGCACAGGATCCAGGATTCGTTTCCCCACCAGCATGAGACTGGATAATTCAAGTCTTCAGACTCCTGCCAAACCCCGAATTCTTACGTAAACCCTTGCTGGCGTAGTAATATTCATTCCTCCCCTTCCGTTCTTTCTGACGGAACGATCAAAAGGGCTTTTGAATACTGTCTCTCGTCTAAGACGACCATGTGCGCTCGACTGCTTCTTCGGGCTGGATCGACCACCCCGCGCCGCAGCTGGGGAGCCCACTGCCCGATAGCTATCTGCCCTGGTCCGAGACAGCATGGAGAGTGTTGACCGAGTGAATCAGCTATTCAGCCAAATTCCAATTCTGAACCGGGTCCCTCTGTGGCTGCAATACTTCTGCCTTTGCATCGTGCTTGTCTTCTTCATCTTCCTCATCATGATGTTTTGGGAAGCGCTAGGCACGCTGAGGTCACGGAAGCGGCTGTTTAAGCTCTTCCAATCAGTACCGGCACCAAATCACAGCGAACGCGGAAATGGTTTGTCTCTGGAGAGCTTAGACCAGTTAAGACGGCAGTCATCCGAGTTTCAAGGACCGGAAAAACGCTGGTGGAACCGACTTGAGCCTAATCTGCAAAGGTACATGTCGCCCGCCGGACGTGAAGGCTGGTTCGCAGTGGCGCCCTTTCGCGAAATCCTTTCTCAAGACGAACTGGAAGCCACTTACCATGCCGGCCTTTATCAAAGCGTCCCCGGACTACTTACAGGCCTAGGCCTGCTAGGAACGTTTACCGCTCTTCTCATTGGCTTGCTTGATCTAAAATACACACCCACCGAAATCACTGGTCTTCCAATTCTCATCAACAATCTATCGGGCAAATTCTTGTCTTCGGTAGTGGCCCTCATCTTGGGCCTGGTATTTCTCTTGGTTGAGAAGATGGCCTGCGAGCGGCCGCTGGCCCGCACATATGAAGCCCTGGCGGCCAAGTTCGACGAAGTCGTCCCTCATCTTTCTGCTACACGGATACTCATCGACATCCAAAAACTCGCGACGCAGCAGGCCACATCTATTAGCAATATCAGCAGCGACTTTGTCGATCGCTTTGTGGGCGTGTTCAAAGCAGATCTCTCTCCGGTACTTGCTGCTGGCGTCTCCCACGAGATGTCACGCGAGCTTCAGACCGAATTCCGGCCGACGATGGCCCGGATGGGAGAGATATTGGAGCAACTCCGGGACGCCATCCACCGAGTCGAATCGCAGAAACAAGAATCCATTGTTGGCGAACTTCATGCGCTACTTGGATCACTGCAACAATCCATCACTTCGTCGCTTTCAGACATGGGTGCTCAGTTCCATCAAAACCTAGCGGGAGCCGCCCAGAGTGAGTTCGGCAATGTCCAGAACACCTTGGCTGGCACTGCTCGCGTCCTTGAGGACATGAACACCCAATTCCACAACATGCAAGTCGCGATGGCCCAAGTTATTGAAGACGCGAAGCAGTCCACGAACAGTCAGCTAGCGACCGGCAAAGAACAGGTCGAGGCCCTTACTCGTCTCATGGAGGGCCTCATGTTGCGCTTGAATGACAGCGCCGACACCAGCCTCAAGACAGTGTCTTCCACCCTCACCGTTGTTGTCGATGATCTTTCCAGAAAGCTTTCGGAAGTGTCAACGCGCATGCTCGAAGCGGCGAACGATAGTGCCACCAAGTCGCAAGCCGTTGCTTCGCAAGTTGTACAACATGCCGGTGCCTGGTCTGAGGCAACTGCCAAGCGTCTCGAAGCACTTGTCGGATCAATCGAAAGCCGCAGCCAGGAGTTTGCGCAAGCGGGGAACACACTACTCCGCGCCAATGATGCGCTAAAGGATACACTCCAGAGAAACCAGACCGCTTTGGATGCTCTGTCACGAGCAAGCGACCAAGTGAAGATGTATAGCACCAGCCTTGCCGGACTAGCGAAGACAGCAGACGATACTCAGAAGAGCCAGGTGCAGGCTGCCAAGATTGCCGTCCAACTTATCGAGGAATTCCGGCGAGTCTCCGATGCAAACGCAGCTTTTCTGAACGAGTACAAAGGAGTTTTCTCAGCTTACAAAGGAGTATTCGACGGTCTCGACACAAAGATCGCAGCAACCTTGACCACGATCAACCAAGGCATGAACGAATACACACAAACCGTCGAGAACAACTTTAGGTCAATCGTTAGCGTGACAAATGAGCATCTCCCACAAATATCGACCACTCTCAAAGAACAGATAACTGAACTAGAAGGCCAACTCGAAGAACTCAGCGACGTTTTGGATAAGGGCCTTAAGGCTCTCAGGGTATAGGCATTACCATGCGCCGACAAGCGAGAATCGATCATCTGGCAAGTTCATTCACCGACTTGATGACCTCCTTGATGGTCATCTTCGTTCTTCTGTTTCTTGCTTTCGTTCATAACCAGGTGGGCAAACGCCAGACCGTGAAGGGAAATATCCTGGCGGAACTTAAGAAGGAGCTCAGTCCAATAGGTTTACCTGAAGACTCCATCAAACCTGACGAGAACGATCCAAACGCAGTTGTCATCATTGTTCCTGAGCGGCTAATGAATTTCGACTCTGGGAAGACCAATCTGAAAGATCAAGGCAAACAATTCATCGACGAGAAAATCCCTGCAATCGCAAAGGCCTTAGCAGCCTTTCACCAGGACATCGATTCTGTTGTGGTTGAAGGGCACACGGATCGTCAGCATCCGACCGGGTACACGCAAAACCAAGGGGAGGCTTTCAACTTGCAACTGAGTCAGGGCCGCTCCATGGAGGTCGTAAAACGCAGTCTGGAGGCTCTCGAACACCATGACGAGAGAGTTTTTTTTCTGGACAAACTTTCTGCCAGCGGACGCGGCGAGCAAACGGCCAGCAAAGACCCTGACAAGATGAACAACGAAGAGGACCGACGCGTGATTTTCAAAATCCGGATTCGCCCAAGCGCCGAACCGGATTTCACACAAGAAGTGAAGGTAGTGGCCGCGAGTGGACAATGAAGATCGATAATGCTTTGCAACGATTACAAGCACAGCCTATAACCTTGCGGGGCCGCTTCCTTTCCCGTCCCATAGACCCACAAGTTGAACTCCGCACTTTCATCCGAACAGCGAGTTCGCTGTCCGCGACCCCAAGAACCTTTCGTCCGCCTGACGAACAAGAATTGAACACCCTCCGCAATCGCTGCCGGCTGGTTGACTACGACCTATCACAGTTCAGCAAGCGCGAAATACGGATGCTGTCACGCGACGAGTCCACGGTTCTTTCTGCCGGTTTCCTGAAATCAGGTCTAGCTTCCGTTCTGCAGAATACTGTTAAATTACGAGTCGATCCATTAATCACAATCTATTTCAATCATTGGCGAACCATGGATGACGCGCAAGCTATTGAACGCCTCATAACTTTGCTTCTCCACAAGTTCCCAAGCGCTAATCCCATGATGCAGCGTTACCGACAAGAGTCGAACCAACTCTTTTCATCGTCAGCTGACACGTTTCTCGCCCGTGAATCCCTGAACCGCCGAGAGCAGATTTCCCTTACTTTGGATCGTCGTAGTATCGGCGTGACCACAAGGCTCGGACATGCTGCTAACGCCGCAGCAATCAACGAGTGGCTTCGTGACCTCAAGAGTGCCCGCCAGGAACCCGATGCCATAGCTTCTCTCCAGTTTCTGGTCGATAAACTCCTCACATCCAGTGCTCTCGACGCCTCATCTCTCCATATTGCAGTTGCCGCGGCTGCCCTTAGCCCATGGTCCGACCGGTCAGAGTCCTTCAGAAGCCAACTGCTCTCATTTGTCATGCATGATCGCCGACTAGGCGATCCACGCCTCCCGAGGAACGCCCCAAACTGGGCATCTGTGGCCCAAGTGGCTAGCCAGAAGGTTAGGAGCTGGCTGGCACAACGAGACATCGTCTTCTTTTTTGATTTTGTGTTACCGGATCGCCGCGACGAGCATAGGAGGAAGGACTTCTGGTTGCAATACGTTGATAAAGTACAGGAGTCTCAAGTTGCTTTGTGTCCAGAGGATCGTTTTCGCCTAAAAGCTGAGGTGAAGGAGCAGATGGCCTATACAAACATCAGGGAAAACAAGGTTAGTGCCTTCCTTATGCGGTTTAGCGGCCATCCAGACATTGTCGCAGTCGAGTTCAGCCAAAGCGGCAACGCTGTCTATTTCTACGATGCTAATGTCTTCCGGACAGCTGTGGGCAGTTTTCAACAGTTGTCCTTCCGCGTTACCGAGCTAAAACATCACAGCCATATCGACAAGTTCACCCATTATCCCCCAGGGGGTTGGCAGCAACGCGTCCGGTCCTTTTTGGCGAGCAGGGGCATTCGCCTGGGATGAACGCTCACGACAAATGTCCGGCACCGAAGCTGAATATGTTGATAGCTGTTCACACCCAATGACTACGCAGCCGACAACGTCCGCCCAGATTTCCGTTCTCACCTCGCTGAAGCTCCATTCGATTACACGCTCAGTCGATGTCGAAGCTCAACCTTCCGGCCTGACTATTCGATCCAAGGAAGCAAACTACCACCTCACACGCCGGGACGACTGGCCCCCCGCAGCCTTGTCAACTCCTGAAGGTTTGCGAGTTGCATTGCAACTCGAACAATGCTTCGAAATGGGTCTCGCTGAACAAGTTGACGACGGAGCCTGCTGCCCTTACGACAGTTTCTTGCAGATTCACAGACTAAACTTTGAACTCACGCGATTGTGGACAGATTGGAGCCCTTTCCTGCTGGAGATTGATCGCACCAGCGACCTCGGAAGAAAAGATTTCTACTACAAGTACCGCTTCAAGCTCGGATCCGATGAAGTTCCCCTTGAACGCATCGGCTATTACGTACGGCGGGTCGCTACTGGGACTATTTATCACTTGGACGACCAGACCTATGCTCTGGTTTCCGCGATGGACCAATTCAACAGTCTCCCCGAAGATCGCAAGACAAAATCAGCAAGTTGGCTAACTTTCGCTAAAGTAAAAGGCTGCGCTGAAGCTGTTGGGGCGGATCTCGACCGATACTTGGCAAGCAATGACGTTGTGATCCCCTCACGCATCGCCCTGGACATCTTTCCGCACCGCGACGGCAGTATCAGCTTTGTTCCACGCTGCAAGGAAATTTCAAGCGATGGGTTCAGAGAGGCGTTCCTTCGCAATCCCGATGAACAGAACGTTTACTCCATCGACCTCGCCGGAAATCGACGTGTTCGTGTCGTTCTCGATGACGAGCAGCGTGAAGTGCTCCGCCGCATGAAACAAGCGCAGCACTTGCGCGGAGAGGCGAAACGGAGCGCCATTGAACACCCCGAACAATACTTCGATGGCGTTCTCGATTCGGTGATCCTTCCATACGGCAGACGAGTCGAAGGAATCGGCGAATTTGATTTCATGTCCGTCCCCGCACCACCGAAGCGTAAAGAGACTATCTTCACCTTGGGGCTTCCAGATGAACTCCCCAGTACCCCACAAGCGGAGTCCTCCTACCAAGTCCCCACTCACATCGAGTGCAAAGAACACGGCACCAACGCTCCCATTCGGATAGACTTCCCCAATCAATCCGGCCTCCGCGGTTTCAGGGAACTTGTTGGGCGTGCCATAGCGAACGGCACACACTCCTTGCACTACGAAGGACGTGAACTCATCGCCGACGAGGACTTGTACAAGGCACTAGGTGAAGGTCCGACCAGCTCTACCGATGCCTCACCAATAAAAGAAGGGCATAAAGCTAAGAAGTACCTCCTGATCTACACCGATGAGGAGCAACTCAAAGATTGGGACCAGCAAACTGTCCAGGACGCGTCCCGGCCAATCGAGCAATCGCTGCAATTCGAGCGCCCTGCCAGCCTTCTTGATGAAGTGAAACTCAAGCCCCATCAGGTTCAGGGGGTTGAATGGCTGCAAAACTGCCATCGCCTGAAGCCACAACGGAGAGGAAGTCTTCTTGCAGATGACATGGGACTTGGCAAAACGCTCCAACTGCTAACGTACGTTGCCTGGAGCATCGAGAACGACCCGGACTTGGGCTTGAATAGTCCGGCAGCCCCGTGGCGCCCGGTTCTCGTCATCGTGCCGCTCGTTGTGCTCGAAAACGAGGTCTGGCAGTCCGAGATCAAACGCTTCTTCAAGGCCGACGGAGCAGTTTTCGAGCCTGTACTTGCATTTCATGGCAATACAGTCAAGGCCTTCAAGCGCAAAGATACTGTAGGGCGCGAAGTCGTCGTCGGCAAGTCCGTACTTGAAATTGAGCGCTTCATGGATTACCGGCTTGTTATCACTAACTACGAAACAATCGTGAACTACCAACACAGTTTCGCCCAATTGATCGAGGGCAAACCAATTTGGTCAATCCTCATCACCGACGAGGCGCAAGAGTACAAAACTCCGAGCACGAAGATCTCGCATGCCATAAAAGCGCTCGATCCAAAGATGCGACTTGCATGCACTGGAACACCTGTCGAAAATCGCTTGCTTGACCTCTGGAACCTGATGGATTCCCTTCAACCCGCGTTACTGGGAACTGCCAAGGAGTTCACTCGCAACTTCGAATCGGCGGATGAGAACGAAGCTGTCGCGAAACTGGAGGCGCTCCGAGAGAGACTCTTGTTCGGCAAACCAAATGCTTTTGTTGTCAGACGTGACAAGTCGGAACTGTCAGATCTTCCCCCCAAACAAATAACAGTCGTCGATTGCCCAATGTCCGATTTCGAAATCGCAATGCACTCACAACTTCTTAAGATGCTTCCGGAGCACCGGCGTCAGGGAACCCATCTGAGCATTCTCCACAGGCTCGTGCAACTCTATCAGCATCCTCATTTGCTTAAAGAAGACCAGGGCTTCTTAGATCCAGATCGTCTTCTTCAAGAATCCAGCAAGCTCAAAACTGTTGTCGAGATTCTTTCCCGAGTCAGAGATCGAAGGGAAAAGGCGGTCGTTTTCAGCCGGTTTGTGAATATGCAACAGATTTTGGCTGCCGTGCTTAGCAAAATCTTTGACCTGAACGTGCAGATCATCAACGGTAGCCCCAGTCAGCAGGAGGGCGTTAAGAGCAGTGCAACTACTAGTCGCTCGAAGCAAGCTCGAAAACAGATCCTCGACAACTTTCGCTCAAAACCCGGCTTCAACGTCATTGTTCTTTCCCCATTTGTGGCTGGCATCGGGTTGACGATCACAGAAGCCAATCACGTGATCCACTACGGTCGATGGTGGAACCCGGCTGTTGAGGCGCAAGCAACCGACCGCGTCTACCGCATTGGGCAAGAGCGCGATGTCCACGTCTACCTTCCAACTCTGACAGACCCATCCGGCCGTATTTCGACCAGTTTTGACCAACGACTCCATTGCATCCTGGACCAAAAATCGACGTTGGCCAGCGAATTTCTTCGACCTACCGGCGACGAGCAAGGTTGCGCCACGGAACTCTGCGACTCCCTCCTGGCCGACGAAATTAACAAAGGTACTCCACTACAACCCTTGTCCATGGATGACGTTGACCGACTCTCCCCGTTAGATTTTGAGGCGCTGATCGCGGCCCTTTTCGACTCGATGGGTCACGTATCCGTGTTGACCGCCGCCGGCAATGACGGGGGAGCTGATGTTGTGGCCTTCCGCCACGGGGAAATCACCCTCGTCCAGGTTAAGCATTCCCACTCTGGGCTACACGTAGGCAAAGCGGCTATAGGCGATCTCGTGGGTGCATCGAATACATATAATGTGGCCCTCCGTCATTCGGTTCGCATGGCCGTAGTCACCAACACCAGACTCGCGTCTGATGCAGATGCCGAGTGCCGCAGCCTTGGGATCGACATTGTCACCAGAGCCGAACTAGCCCGAAACCTGAAGCAGCATCCCATTTTGCTCACGGATGTCTTGAAAAAATCAGACGAGCGCTGCACCTCATTCGTGGACGGTATCCGAAAGTTGGGAGTTATTCTCAACGGATGAGTATCGTTCCAAATATCCACTCCGTTCTCTTGAAAATCCCCAATCCGTTCCTACTCCCACCTCTTGTACCATTTTGCAATCTGTTTAGGTAGCTTCGCGTCTTCCTTCCACTGCGCCCTCTTTCGGGTGGACGCCGCTTGGCCGCGGCTCGGACGAGCGTTACGGACTGCGCCGGTTTCGCGCCAAACATAAACCAAGAGCGTTTGGCACTCGCCGCGCTTTCACTCACGCCCTGCCACCCTCCTTCGCGCTCCGTTTCGTCCCTTCGCCCGTGTCGCTTTGTTTTTCCTCGCTGACGCTCCAAGTGAAAGAAAAAACAAGCCGACACCGGCAGAAGGGAAAAAACAATGAAATTAGAAGAGATCAAGAACAAAACCAACGAGGCAGTCAGCTATCTGGTCGCAGCACTGGAGTCAGGACAGAGTGACGTGTTGACGCAGTATCTCAACGCGATGGCTCGATTCCACAATTACTCCTTCGGCAACATCATGCTGATTGCTCGGCAGAAACCGCAGGCAACCAACGTGGCAGGCATTCGGACTTGGAACTCGCTTGGCCGCTTCGTGAAACGCGGGGAGAAAGGCATCCTCATTCTTGCTCCGATGATTGGCCGCAAAAAGACTGACCGCGCAGCAGAGCCCACCGCCGACGCGAAGGAAGCTACCACCCAGCTGTACGGGTTCCGCGCCGTATATGTGTTCGATGTCAGCCAGACGGAAGGGAAAGACCTTCCCGCACTGACCGAAGTCCAGGGCGACGTGAGCGGCTACCGCGAACGCCTCGTTAGGTTTGTCGAGAGCCAGAACGTTACCCTGAACTACTCGGAACGCATAGCGCCTGCAAAAGGCCTGTCCTTCGGTGGGAAGGTTACGCTCCTTTCCGGGATGCAGCCCGCGGAGGAGTTTTCTACGCTGGTGCATGAGATCGCCCACGAGATGCTGCATCGTGGCGAACGCCGCACCATCACCACCAAACAGGTACGCGAGACTGAAGCCGAGGCCGTGGCTTTCGTTGTCTGTCAGTCCGTTGGACTTCAGACCGGAACCGCTTCCGCAGACTACATCCAGCTTTGGCATGGAGACGCCAAGCTTTTGCAAGAGAGCCTGGAAGTCATCCAGCGCACCGCTGCCGTCATCCTCGGGGGAATTTCCCCCGAGGATGCTCCGGATACCCCAGAAGTAGAGTAAGCGACTCAACGCTCCCGCTCCCCGACATGGTTCCTAGGACGACTGAAGTAGTACGATTGCGTTGGTTTCTTCCCCAGCCATCGAGGAGGCCAATAGATGATCGAGTGGCTAGAACGGTTACTGAGAAACGCAGGCACAAATGCTGTTAAGGATGGAAAGGGGGCGTGGACAGGAGGCGTTCCTGCCGAAAAAGCCAGCAGCAAATATAGGGTTGAAGTGAATTCAGCACACTATCTGAACGATAGACGGATCTGCGGTTCCGTTAGTGTGTTTCATGGAAGTCGGCTCATTTTCACCGAGCGCGGTGGTACACCGCAGGATGCTCAAGTGGCAGCGACTGGAACGACCATGGTTTGCTACGAACCACCGAGTAGAGGCATAGCAACGGTCGTCCGATTTTTCCATAGCAGCGGCAAGCGCATAGGCGAACTCCGATTTGGTGCGATTTCTTACAGCAGTGGTATCTCTGAAAACGGGCAGATCGCAATAATACAGTTTGCAAATAGTGACAGCCAAGACGGTGGCGCCCTCGTCCTGATCGACGTGGACCAGCTCAAGATCGTCGAGCGGCTCCGCCTAGAAGGGGGATGGGCAGAATCTTACAGATTCTTTCCAGACGAACGGGTATTTGAAGCTCGCTACTCCTCAGGCCGCGCATATCGGTATGCATTCAATGGAGATTTCCTGGACAGAGAGCTGTTCCGCAACGATCAGATTAAGTATGGTGATCCAACTGTTCTCGTCGAGATAGTGCGACAGCAGTTGGATCAGTCGGGTGCTCCGGTTGAGGGGAAACACGCACAATTACTTGACATCTTGGACAAAGCAGACGCAAGGGGTCTGTCCCGGTACCGCGACTGGCACGCGATGGCCTTGCGCGCGCGGGGAGAAATTCTTGAGTCCCAAGGCTCGATACCAGAGGCCATCGCAGCTTACCGCTGGGCACTGGAGCGCAATCCAAAGATCGGCGTACGCCGCAGGTTGGCCGCCCTGCAGAGGAAGAGCGAGCGCAGTCAGCCAGGCTGAACAAATTCAAGTAGCGGATCGCCCAGGCCACTCCGCGCGGGAAACTTTTTCCGCAACTCTGGGTTCTAACCGTTCAAATGCCTTGCCAGCCGCCGCCTCCAGCCCAGTGGACCCCTGCACCTTGAATCCGGGGTGAGCGGAGGGCGAAGTTCAGGAGGTGGCTCGTGGTTAGGGTTCGGGTAGAGGCCACCCAGCAAGAGATCGCCCTCATAACCCAGGCAGCCCGAAAACTGGGCCTCACTGCGTCCCAATTCGTTACCCGTGCAGCCACGCGACTTCGCACCAAGCAGAAGTTGGACAAGACCACAGGTCGCAGCTACTCATCTGGAAAGACGCTGCCTCGTCGGAAACCGAAGTCTTAATAGGTATAGAACTGTCGTATCGGCTACAATCGAACATCGTGATCGCTGAGATGCATTTTCACCCCGTTTGCCACAGGGCGAAGCGTTCTATAATCCACGCGACAAGCCAGCGCAGGAGGGGGAAATGAAGAGACCCAAGCGCAAGATGTCCCCTGGCGTCTCACGAGCCCGGCGGCCCAAGACCGGAACCAACAAGGGGATGTTGATTCTGCTCAACGAGGAGGAGAAAATGAGCATTGAAAAGGCGGCCGCCAAGGAAGGGGTCAGCATGAGCCGCTTCATTGTCGAGCGTGCTTTGAACGCTGCCAAGCGTGTCCTGTCCCAACCTGCATAAATATTTCCACGGCCACTAGTTGCGTTGGTTCGCGGCAGTCTACTTTTTCACAAAAAACAACACGCATTGCGACTCCCTTTCTTTGCCGGCTCCAGCTCTTGGTTCCGTGGGGCTCTCTCAGAGCGGCTAACTTCCCAGCAGTGCGGACCATCCACCCCACACCGGTCCACGGCTTGAATTCGAGTGGATTCAGGGGCGAGACTTTTTCATTTGACAAGCGGTGTTAATCGCGATGTTGGAGACCTTGCTTTCCTAGCCTGCAGCACTGCCTCGCCCTGATACCATACAGATCCTTATTCCTCTCGTACCGCAGCGAAGAAAAACCTCAGCTTCTCTTTGCTCTTTATACCTCGTTGCAATTCAACTCCTGTCATGACGTCCACGGCGTACGGCCGCACGGCTTCGACAGCTCGTCGCACGTTGTCGGGAGTAAGACCGCCTGCGAGAATAACGGGAGTGGAGCCGAACCGCTTGACCACTGATCTACTAACGTTCCAGTCATGTATAAGGCCAGTTCCCCCTGTCTGAGTGCTCGCTTTCGATTTCCTGGAGTCTAGGTTTATTGCGTCGATGATTCCGCTGGCCAAGTGCGTCGCCGTAAGCGAGACCACCTCATCAACGGAGCTCCCCGGATACACATGAACCGTTTTCACGAACCCGATGTGCGGGAACTGCCGCTTGACAGACGCCAGATCTGGCTCGGGTACTTCGGTCTGGATTTGGATGGTACTCGGGCTGACCCGTTGACAAAGTTCCGCGATGGCATCCCGCGCGGATACGTGAATCAACAGAACGCTCGCCACGTAAGGCGGAACAGCCTTGACAAGGCGACTGGCGGTCTGCCAGTCAAGTCGATGTCCCGAAGGACCGCGTGGTTGTGCGCTCTTCCCGGTGAACCAGAAAGCCCAGGGCATCCGCTCCACAACTCACGCAGAGCTCGATATCCTCCAGCGTCGTAATTCCGCATACTTTGACCTTTGAGCTCTTGCGGCCACCAAGGTTATTGTCACCAAATACGGTTATCGTGCTCTCCTCTGGCTGCTATCGCAACCTCCTCCTAGTCGTGCCGTTCGTATAGGGGCATCCACCGCTTACCTTTATATTGTCCTTTGTATTCCCATATGATTGGTAACGTGTTGTTGGGGATATTGTGCTGAAACCTGATCAGTGCCTGACCGTTGTCCCATCCCAGCGCCATATCTTTACGTTCTCTATCAGTAAGATTCTCTTGGCGCGCGCGCTCCAGCAGGATCTCTTCGCCAATTGCACGGCATGTCTTTTCAGCTCGTTTGCGTTCATCCTCAGAACCAAATATCGAGTTCTTTGGCGAGAACGCCCTGTCCGAATTGCGCAGCAAACGATGGACAATGAACCTGTCTTTTAGTTCAGGGAATCTCTTCACAATCTCGTTCTGTCCGTTGTCAAAGCCAGAGATCGCTAGGAAAAACTTGTCTTGCCGCCATATCCACCTATAGACCTCACGCTCATTCCGCCGGAACTTCGCCAAGAACTTGCACGTGGTCGTTCCGCTTCCGAAGAAATCATCGACGAAGACTACGCAGTCGACGTGGAAAGGAGTCGCCCCGTTGTTCGAAATTGACTCAGGTAGCTCCGTCGGAAATCTAAATTTTACTTCATCCTTCCTCGCCTCTGGGAATACCCGCTTGTATGCATGTTTCACGTACAAAACAAGATGTGGCCCACTTTTTCCCTGATGCTCGCCGACTCCGATGAAGATAGCTTGTTGAGCTTTGTTCTTGAACGCTGGGCGCAGCAAGGCCCGCGTGAACAGCTGACGCATATCGTCCGCGCTATAGAAAGTGATGTGACGGACCAGTTTTTGCATCAACGACCGATCACTGAGCTCGAATTGTTGAAGCCACCGTGCAACAGCGTCCGGAAAGAACTTGTAGTAGAGGCGCTCGCTCTCCGCCGGACTGAGCTCGACATCAAAGTTGTCTTTTAGCTCTTCTCGGAGGAGTCTACTCAAATCCTGAGGTGTGGCTGCTTTCCTCCGTGTCTCCTCTATTATCCTCAGGACCGTAGACCTATTTGGAAGCATTTGGAGAATCATGGGTTGACGAAAATATTCCCTAGTAAGGCGAAAAACTCGACCGCCATAGTTGCACTTGATGCGGGGAATCAAGAACAATTGGGGATAGTCTCCAACTCGCCCAACTGTCCGGAGGCCCACTTTGATTATTCGCATTTCACCGGCTCTCAACGGTGCCGAATCCTCCGACCTGATCTCACACTGCAGATTGACCAGCCTCATGCCCTGTTCATCGTTAGTAGCGGCGCCCAAAAGGCCCTTAGGGCTCTCACAGCAGGCCCCCACATCAAAAATCGCCCTCTTCACGGGTCTGGCGGATTCATTCAGCACTCGCACCGAAAGCGCACGTTCCCCGCGAAACCATGGCTGATGTGTGGTATCGAGCGACATCAACGGTATGTTGCGCAAGAGGAACGCGGTACCAAGCAGATAGTAAGGGTCGCCAGACAAGAAGTTGCTAGAGAACTCCGCCATTTGCCTGTCATCATGGATGGCATTCTCAAGCAGTGCTATGGCAGATGACCGCCGAAGTAATGACAAGACCGTGTAGGCTGACCACAAAGCCATGCCAAGATTTTGGGAGACGCGCCCCGGAAAGACCTTTACCGGTGGCTTTCTTACGTTGCTAAATGCCCCTATTAGGTCGTCGAGACCCTTTTCACATTGAGCGCGGACAAACTGCTCCCAATATGCTTTAAGACCGAAACAGTGCATGATCGACCCGGCGATTGCTGTCGCTTCAGAACCAGGCAACGTTACGAATCGCCGATGTAACAAATGGAGCGATGCGATCACATTCCGTAAATTAAACAGCCACTGATCGCAATGAGCCTGCGTTTTGCCTGTCAGTGCCCGTAGACGAGCGGTCAGATGCGACCTCAGAGCCGCGTGATTGACACCTGTCAAGTATTGTTTATCAAATGTCGCCTCAAGCATATTGATCCCAACGAGACTCTGCAGTTGGAATGCATCAGCATTGAACCCAGGCTCCCAGCCAAGCGCAGGTTGGAAATATCCGTTCCTCTTGTCTTGTAGCGAAACAAATTGCCGGGCAATGTCGTCAACATCGCAATACTGCTTCACCAGATCCAGGGATCCCAAGTAGTGGAGAATCGTGAACGCGGGTGTCACTGCGGTAGCGCTGTACCCACTACCTGATTCAAAAGGGGACGTGGCATCTCCAAACAGGTCATTAAGCACGCCATGAGAGAAGTCTTCGCCTGAGAACTCGGGAACCAATCGGGGAAAGTGATCGATAAGATCAAGCATATGCCAGCAAGCAAACCAAAGGCCGATGGCTTGCCAAGGAGCACTCGTAAGAAGCTGCCCTCTGACTGGATCATATGTCTCGCCTAGGTGTTTCCTTATTGACTGAGACCACCACCCACTCTGCTGGCCCAAAAGTACCGGTAAGCGGAGGATACCAGCCGTTTCATCCCATAAGAATCGGCCACCCGTGATCCGGGGCATGTGCTCATTGATCGGATAAAAGAAGGTCGGGCACGATATGGGCCGCGCCATTGTTATACACCGTAGTTTTTTACATCCGCTAGTTTAATCTAATGGCTAATTGTTCGTCCGAGATTTACATCTCCTCTCCGGAGACCGCGTCGGCGCGCCTGGGAATTCGCGCGCACGTGAGTCATACGGCTATGTAAAATGCTCCGATCTGGAACAAGAACTCGCTTTAGATTAATGACATGGGTCCTGGCTTCAAATGCTTCATCGGCATCGACTATTCTGGAGCGGAAACGCCGACTTCGAGCCTTAAGGGCCTGCGCGTCTACGAGGCCGACCATGCAAAAGCACCGCAAGAAATTACCCCACCACCAGGCGCACGCAAGTACTGGACTCGCCGGGGGATTGCTGAGTGGCTAGTTGGGGAGCTCTCCGCGGGACCGCCAACTCTGGTCGGCATTGACCATGGGTTTTCATTTCCGCTGCAATATTTTGAGCAGCACTGTTTGCCGCTGGACTGGCCATCCTTCCTTGACAACTTCCAGAGACATTGGCCGACCGACGAGGACCGCACATACGTCGATTTCGTTCGTCAGGGTATTTGCGGAAACGCCTCCGCTCGCACTGGAAATACCCGCTGGCGTCGGATTACGGAATTGCGAGCGAGAACAGCTAAGTCAGTGTTCCACTTTGATGTCCAAGGATCGGTCGCAAAGTCCACGCACTCCGGGCTTCCATGGTTACGATATCTTCGGCAGCATCTAGGCGGCCGGGTCCATTTTTGGCCGTTTGACGGGTGGAGTGTGCCTCAGGACTCTTCTGTAATCGCGGAGGTTTACCCGTCACTGTGGAGTAGGACCTTCCCGGTCGCGGGACGGACCCCCGATCAGCACGACGCTTTTGTAATATGCGAATGGATGCGACGGGAGGATGCAAAAGCCACACTGACACAGTTCTTCACTCCTGAGATGCAGCCAACCGAGCGCAAGACCGCTGAGGTCGAAGGATGGATACTCGGGATAACGTAGTCGTTGGGAATCAGCCCGGTAGCAATAGCCCTGCTAGCCACGTCACCTGTCCTGTCCAAACTAGTCCCCCCAAACGCTAGCCGAAGGCTCCTGCAGAGGTGGGCTATTCGGAACCGTCCAGAGACACTTCATTTTTTCGAATTAGTCCCGGAACAATTACCGCATCCGCGGGTTCAAAGAAAATAATAGGTATATATGTACAACCAAACCGTGATTGGTCGTAGTCATATACCTAAATGGCTGGACGCCATGACTGGCGGCCCGAGCGGGGCTGCCATAGACGCCGCATCGGTCCTTTGGAGGTCTGAAAATGCCTGAAAATCCCTTTCCGAGCACTGCTGAAACAAAGACGCGCCCAGCCCACAGGTTATTGAAAAAGGGCGCGCTTACCTTTGGTGCCTGCCTGGCCTTGGCCGATGAGGTCTTAGCCCAGGCAACCGACCCCTGGACCCAGGCTGTCCAGGCATTGCAAACAGCCTTCACTGGCCCGATCGCTACCGGACTGGCCTTGGTTGCCATTGTCGTCGGCGGCCTAATGTTCGCCTTTGGCGAAGGCGCGGCCAAGCGAACCTTGGCCGGCGTGATCTTCGGCGTGGGCATGGCCGTTGGAGCCGTGAACTTCATGTCTTGGTTGTTTCCGTAGGGCAGAAACGACTGCCCAACCTGCGAGGTCTCGAAGCATGGAACGAAGACTCAATCCCGTATTCCGCCCGCTTAACGCGCCGCTTACGCTCATGGGAGCCGAGCGAAAGCTGTTCTTCTTTGCCTTGATGATGGGCGCCGCCGTTTTCAACCTGCTGCACACGTTTCTTGGCGGAATCCTGATGTTTTCGCTTTTGTATTGGTTCGCTCGCTGGGCCACCAAAACCGATCCTCAGATTCTCAGGCTCCTGCTCAACTCCTCGAAAGTTCGTCTTCAGTACGACCCGATGAAGTTTGTGCCTGTGCCACTTCGGAAGGTGCGGAATGTTTAGGCTGGCGCACGCTATTAAGAGCTACCGCGAGGCAGGCTCGCTGAACGAGCAGATCAACTTGTTCGGCTTCGTGGACGACCACACGTTTCTGACGAAGAGCGGGGACGTGGGAGTTGTTCTGGCGGTGAAGGGAGTGGACTACGAATGCCTTGCCTCCCGCGAGATCGACAACTACACCAAGCGGCTTGAATCGGCATTCAAGATCCTTGACGACAAATGCCGTGTCTACCAGTACCTCTTCAAAGGCAGCGACCCGGCCATCCCGTACAAGAACCATCAGAACCCGATTGTAAACGCCGCTATCGAGAACCGGATCACATACCTCCGAGGCAAGGCTAAAAGCCTGTACGGGTTGACGATCTACTTCGTCGTTCTGCTGGAGAGCCCTCCGACCAAAAGGACTCTCGCCCGTTTCCTGGGCAACGGCAACTCGGAACCGAAGCACACGTGGAGGGAACTGCGAGCGCTTATCTCAACCGACAAGCAAGTCCTGCTCGTGGAGGACGAAATAAAGAGTGCTCAGACTGTTCTCGCTCAGAAGATCGCCAGCTTCATATTGCAGGTGAACGACTTCCTGCCGGTTGAACTCCTCGACAAGCAGCAGGCGTTTCGCTTTCTGAAGCAAATTCTCAATTTCTCCCCACAGAAAGTGGAATCCGCCCGGCTCAAACACGACACGTTCCTAGATTACTACCTTTGCGAGTCCCACGTGGAATGCCATCGTGGATTTCTCCGCGTGGACGACTACTACGCGAGAGTGCTGACGCTCAAAGAGCCGTCGGCGCAGAGTCTCCCGCTCATCTTCCAGAAGCTTCTGGAAGTTCAGGCCAACTTCTTTGTCGTAACCGAATGGAAAAAGGAAGAACCGGACAAGACGCGCAGCCGAATTCATTCCCGCAGACGGCATTTCCACAACACCAAGCGCTCTTTCGTGAGCTATCTGAATACCTCGGATGCCGCACCATCAGCACAGGACATCCTGGTTGACGATTCCAAGGAAGCCCAAATCCACAGTCTCGGAGAGGCCCTAAAGGAGTTGGAGGTCAAAGGTCACTATTTCGGTGAATTCTCGCTGACCGTGGTGGTCTACGAACGCGATCTGGCGAAGGTCCAAGCGGCCTGTGCGGAGTTCTACAAGGTTTTCAGCGTCCATGACGCACAGCTTTACGAAGAACGGTACAACCTGCTCAACGCCTACCTCGCGACGGTGCCCGGCAATACGGCCTTCAACCTGCGCCGACTGCTCGTCACCAACGCCAACTACGCAGACTATTCATTCCTGTTCACGCTCCACACGGGTGACCAGGAGAACCGGCACCTCAAACAGGAGTACCTTGCGGTTCTCGAAACCAGCCACCAGACGCCTTACTTCCTGAATCTCCATTATCGGCACGTGGCCCACACAGTGATTCTCGGCCGCACCGGGTCGGGCAAGTCATTCCTGCTGAACTTCCTAATCACCAACCTGCAGAAATACGAGCCCTACACATTCATTTTCGACTTGGGAGGAAGCTTCGGCAGTCTCACGCAACTTTTTGGCGGTTCTTACCTCAAGGTGGGCATCGAATCTCGGGACTTCAAGATCAATCCCTTCGCCTTACCGCCCTCCAAGCGCAACCTGGACTTCCTGACCATCTTCGTTCGGGTCCTCGCTGAATCGCAGGGCGATTCCATCAACGGCGCCCAAGAGCGGGAGCTGTTCGAGCAGATTCAGAACCTCTACGAACTCGACGATCCAGCTCTTCACACCCTCGGCACCTTGGGCAATACGCTTCGCCGTGATCTGGACAGCCACCTCTACAAATGGAAACAGGGCGGGCAGTTTGGTTTCCTCTTCGACAACGCCGAGGACAACGTCAGTTTCTCGCGTTTCCAGTGCCTCGATTTTCAAGGAATGCGCGAATACCCGCAGGTGCTAGAGCCGCTGCTGTTCTATGTTCTGCATCGAGCCGATGCAATCATCCGCGACCCGCAAATCAGCCATGTCTTCAAGGCGTTTTTCATCGACGAAGCCTGGGTGTTCCTGAAGAACCCCAGCATCCGTTCCTACATCGTCGAAGCCCTCAAGACGTGGCGAAAGCACAACGCTGCATTGGTGCTCTCGACCCAGTCGCTTGATGAACTGCGCAAGTCGGACATTCTCGACGTGATTCTTGAAAGCTGTGTCACCAAGATTTTCCTGGCCAACCCCGACATGTACCGGGAGCTTTACCAGCAGCACTTCCACCTCAACGACCACGAGATCGAGCTGATCGCCGGCCTGATTCCCAAGCAGCAAATGCTCATCAAGACGCCGGACACATCGAAAGTCGCCAATCTCAATGTCGATGCCAAAAGCTATTGGCTTTACACCAATGACCCATTCGACAACCGGAGACGAGACGAAGCATTCGCCACCTACGGCTTTGAGAAGGGTTTAGAGGTCCTGGCCAGGACTACCCCAGCCATGACGGACCCCAAAAAGGATTTCACCGGAGGATCGCTATGAAACTGCTCGCTTGCCACTTTGCATTGCTGCTCGTTTGCTGGTGCTCGTGCGCCCTCGCTCACGCCGACAACGGCGCGCGGGTCGTGAAGTATTCGCAAACCGACATCATTCCGATCCGCGCCAAGGTCCGTTTTTCGACCCTGATTGTGTTGCCCGCCGAGGAAGAAATTCTTGATTTCACCACCGGCGACAAGGAGTTCTGGATCATCAATGGCGCTCACAATCTTTGCTACTTGCACCCGGCCCAGGCGGGAATCCGCAGCAACCTCAATCTGGTCACGGCCAGCGGGCACCTTTATTCGTTCCTGCTCACTGAGATCAGTAAGGAACCCGGCGGCGAACCAGACTTAAAGGTATTTGTTACGACGAGTGACGGATCGGGGATTGCCGGGAACGTCACGACGTCCAAGTACGTTCGCGCGAGCGAAGTCGATGCCTACAAGAGCGAGCTTTCCGACCTTCGCAATCAGCTCGCACAAGACCGAAAACGGGCACAGGACCAGGCGGCCAGACAAGTCGCCTCATACAAGCAGAGCTACCCGGCCAAACTCCAATTCGACTACGACTTCGACAAGAAGGCGCGACTCGCGCCCTTCCTTGTTTCCGAGATCTACCACGACGACAGCTTTACCTACATCAAGTCCGCCGCCAGTGAGCGACCGACGATCTACGAGATGAAAGACGGCAAGCCAAACCTCGTCAATTTTGACTACGAGAACGGCGCTTACATCGTCCCGAAGATCATCGACAGCGGCTATTTGGTTGTTGGTAAGAAGCGAGTGACCTTCAACCGGCAGGGCAACTAGCGAGGTTTCTTATGGAACAGGCAATCAAAGACAAAGCACCGAAACCTGCAGGACTCGTGCCCAAGAACCTCCAGGCATTCGTTCTCGTCGGACTGGCCCTGCTGATGGTTCTGATAATGGCCATCACCGGCCACAAGCGTCCGGTGATTGCCAGCACCACTCAGGCAGGATCGCTCCCAAACATAGTGCCGGTGAACGCAGATAAGGTCACGGACTTCCAGAAAGGCATTGAACAGACACAGCGCGAATCCGCACCGCAGGCTGAGGAAGCTTTGCTCCAGCGACAGAGGCAATTGGCTGCACAGGGGATAGGACCGGTCCAGCCCTTTCCATCCAGCCCGTATGGAACCCCGGTCACCTCTGCTTATCCCAACGGCGCGTACCCGCCAGGTGCTTACGCGACCGCGCTTCCTCAGCCTAGCGAGGGCCAAACCGATCCCATTCGGGAGGAGCAGAAAAAGCGCGCATACCTGTCATTGTTCTCCGACAACGTTGCGCTTACCTACCGGAAGGACTTGCGCGGCCAAGACCCTGCCCGTAACTCATCTGTTCCTGCAATCGCGCGATACACCTCCAATGCGCAGGGAGTACCGAGTGATCCATTCTCGAATCAAGACCAGCTTGTAGCTCAGGCAGGCGCGGAGCTTGCCCGCGAAGGCGCAATGCTGGCCCAGGCACAGAAAGCGGGCCTCGTGCCACAAACGAGTTTGGCAAACAACTCGTCTCCAACTGGCGCCTCCGCGCAAAAGGGAGGCGATTCTGGCAGTCAGGAATCATCCGACACTGCAAAACCGAGGACTGCCGATCCCAATGCTCCAAACCTGAATGCTTACGAATCTGCCGAAGGCAAACGGTATGTGCTTTTTGAAGGCACCGTTCTTGAAGCACTGTTAGTCAACCGGCTGGACGGCAGTTTTTCTGGACCTGTCAGCTGCCTGCTCTCAACGAACGTCTATTCTCACGACCGCCAGCATGTGCTCATTCCGGCAGGCAGCAAGATCCTTGGCGACGCCAAGAAAGTAGACACATTCGGCCAGGTACGACTTGCAGTCACGTTCCATCGGCTCATCATGCCCGACGGATTCTCCGTCAATCTTGACCAGTTCAAAGGGCTCGATCAGGAGGGGGCCACAGCCCTCAAGGACAAGATCAACAACCACTACGCCAAGATCTTCGGTGCATCGCTGGCTATAGGAATTCTGGGCGGTGTTGCCCAACTTGGAACCTCAAGCACGCTCGACGCCACCGGCACCGACCGCATCCGCGAGGGATTCGGCGTCGGCATGGCCAGCGCCGGAGAGCATGTTCTTGACCGCTTTCTGAACATTCTACCTACGGTAACGATCCGGGAAGGGACTCGCATCAAGGTCTACTTGTCGAACGACCTGCTGCTTCCGGACTACGCCGCTCACAACGGGCCCTCGGATATTTGAAAGAGAAACCCAGCTTTTCAGAGAGGAGATAACACCATGAAGAAACTCTTAGCCATCGCGTTGATCGGGCTTCTTGTTGCAGCCATACCGCGACCGGCAAACGCCCAATTCGGCTTCAGCATCGTCTACGACCCCACCAACTATGCAAACGCCGTTCTTCGCTACTCGCAGCTTGTTGCTCAACTCAATCAGCTGCGGGCGACCTATGCTCAAGTGCTCAACCAGTACAACCTTGCCGTACAGATGTCCCGAAACCTCCCGAACATGGCGTCCCGTTACAAGGCCGGCTGGGCTCCCTGGCGCTATGCCAGCGCGCAGGATGCCTATGGCAACGCCACACCTTGGATCAACGGAGCCAACTCTGGATTCGTTCCCCTGGTCCTGAATGGCTATCAGAGGGCCACAAATACCCTTCAGATTTACTCGCCGACTCTGCTTGCCTCCATGCCCGTCAGCGAAGTCCAGCGAGTCCAGTCTGACGCCGCTACCGTGGAACTGGTTGACGCTGCGGCCCAGAACGCGCTCGAAGCGATTGGCGCGATCCGCTCCAACGCGGTTGCCACGACCAGCACCATCCGCAACATCCAGAACGATTCGCTCTCGGGCGATCCGAATCTCAACACCGAAGTCTCGGTTCTGAACAAAGTCAACGCCACGAATGTCCTTTCTCTACAGAACGCCCAGGACACGAACAAGCTGCTCGTGGCCATCCTTGAGCAGCAGACGATTCTCTCGAAGCAGTTTCGCGACTCTGCCACCAACGTCACGAATGCCGACATCAATCGCCGCCAAAACGCCGTTGGCCTGAACCAACAGCTGACTGGCGGTATCGGACAGGCGCTCAACGGCTACCAACTGCCGTAGAACGCGCAATGTGAAGGAAAGGAGCATCCGTATGGGTCAGCTGAACACAATCACCAGCTACATTACGCAGCTGCTCACCCAGCACGTTGGCCAATTCGCCTTCCTTGGCCAGGGCATGTTCCTTTCCTTCGCCACCATCATGATCGTCTGGTTTGGGGTCAAAGCGGCACTCAGCTCCGGCGACCGCGGCGGCGGCTTTCAGTTCGGCAACTTTGCCAGCCTCGTCATGATGATCGCCTTCGGCTATGCCATGACACAGTATTACGACACGCCGATCCCCGGTTTCGGTCGCAGCTTCTATCACCTCATCATCGACCAGACCGAGTACCTCAGCAACCTGATCGCCGGGACACAACTACAGAATGCCGCAGACGCCATCAGCAAGTATCAGGGCCAGATTCAATCTCCGGGGCTGAGCGATATCTCCGGGAGCATCGCCTACATCGTCGATCTTGTCATCCTGGCACTCTGGCAGGCCGTGGCCATCATCATTACCGCCTACGGCTTCGTCGCCCAGGCCATCTGCATTCTTGTGGGCCCGATCTTCATTCCGTTCTTCATCGTTCCGAAGCTCGAATGGCTCTTCTGGGGCTGGCTGAAGTGCTTTATGCAATACGCCTTTTACCAGGTCATTGCCGCCGCGACGATGTTCATCATGGGCAACCTTGTGATCTACGTGCTCACCCAGCCACCGTTTCTGCCCGTGCCTGACCCGGCCACCTTACTCACGTTGCTGATCGTTGTATTCCTTGGAGGTGTTTACGCCCTGCTCAAGGTTCCAGCTTTAACCAGCCACATCTTCAGCGGCATGTCGGGGCTCTCTTCGGGATCAATCGTGGGGTATTTCTTGCCATGAAGGATGCTGAATTCAACGAAGCCAAGCAGCTTTATCTTGAGAAGTACGGGGACGCCATTGTCACGAACAACTACCTCAAGATTGCCGTAGCGCTGCTTTGCCTTGTAATCCTTGGGCTGGTCGTCCTGAACTTCAGGACGATCAGAACATTTCAGGGTTTTCGTCCTCTGGTAATCCGGATTGACGACCTCGGACGCGCCCAGGCGGTCGATTACAAGAGCCTCGAATACCATCCCGGAGATAGGGAGGCGAAGTATTTCCTTTCGCAATTCTGCAGCCTCTACTACCGCCGCAACCGCTACACCATTCACGACGACTTCACCAAGGCGCTGTACTTCCTCGACGGTAAGGTCGCCAACGACATCATGGGGCAATACAAGAAAGACGACACCATCAACACCTTTCTAACGAACCCTTCGTCCCCGGCAGTGGATATTGATGTCGAAAAGGTCGCTCTACAGCCCATGCAGGCCCCACCCTACCGGGCGTCAGTTGACTTCTATCGCGTCGAATACGCTCCCGCAGACCACTCCGTGCTGAAGAAGACGCTCTACACGGCGAACTTCATTTTCCTGTTCAAAGACGATGTGCCAAACGAACTGATTCCGATCAATCCACTGGGTCTGACGATCACCTACTTCCGCCAGGACCAGGCCTTCACCAACGAGGTGCAGCGATGATTGCCAACGCGCTACTTGCCGCCACCGGCCTCACGTTGGCTCTGTTTTTCTTTCTTGGAAACCAGCTGCGGTTTCTCATCCCCTATCGCTTCCTGCTGGTTCACCAATACGGAACAGCGATCTTGCTCTGCGTGGTCGTGCTGTTTGTGAACTTCACGGGAGCGTTTTTCACCTTTGGGCGCCGCTTCTTTTTGAAAGATACAGGCCGCAAACTGGCCCACTTTGACCGTGAACTCAACGCTGGGCGCACGCCCATGCCACCCCATCTTCACCGCGAGGAGCTAAGCTAAATGTCCCGCTATGATCGCGGCGAGAGCCCTGACGAAATCCGTGATTCGACCGCTCGCCGTCCGGCAGAATCCTCCAGTGGGCAGGAAACTTCGGATGCGAGAGGCCAGGGCGGAGGCAGCGGAACCTCTCACGACCAGCCTCCAAGACACGAAATCCGACCCAGCAAAGTTCGTAATGCCCCTCAAGGCCGGCGCACAAAACATCCTGACCTTGACCGCGACCGTACTTACGCTCTCCGCGATTCCGAGCTGAAGACTCTGACCGACATCGGAACTTTTCGCGTCCTCAAGCTCGACGACCTAGTGGCTCATCGCTACGGAGGAGATCCCGTCGAGGCCCGGCGCGATCTGGACAATCTTCTGCGTCAAGGACTTATTCTTCGTCGCACTACCCACCCGGAGAAGACCGTCTACGTCACCCTTACCAAGGCCGCTCACCGCTTCCTCGAAGCCAGCAGGCCCCAGGATTCCAAGCCTCGTCAGACGCTCTATCACGGCTTTGTGAAGCCCCGCGAAGCCCGCCACGACGCCGCGATCTATCGCCTGTACCAGCAAGAATCTGCCCGGATCGAAAAGGCCGGAGGCAAGGTCCAGCGGGTGATTCTGGACTTTGAACTGAAGCGATCCGTAAACCGCAAACTCGCCAAACTCCAATCGCTTCCCACCTCTGAACAGGCGGAGCGGAAGCGAGAGATCGCAGAAGAGAACAGCCTGCCCATTGTTAACGGAAAGGTCGCACTGCCCGACCTTCGGCTCGAATACGAAGGCCCGGATCAAGAGTTGGGCAAGGTCGATCTGGAGCTGGTAACCGGCGACTACCATGCGCAGGGTTTGGCCGCTAAAGCCCAGACCGGATTCGCCATGTACGCGCTTCCCGAGGATGCAGCGCGGCTCCGCCCGGCCATCGCAGACCCCGAAATCATGCTGGACATTCTGTCTCTATGATCCGCCCTGAACATCTCGAAGCCCTGGGCGACCTCGGTTATAGCCAGCAGGAGTCTCGTTTCCTCTATCTTGTCGCGACACACTCAGGATACTTCACCCTGCGCCAGTTTCTCGATTTCACGGGCACGGCGAAGGGTTGGAGCGTGCACCAATTCACCAGCAAGAGCATCCGGCTCGGCCACGTTCGGGCCGCCACTTGTGGATACCGTACATCGGTCTTCAACCTCTACTCACGCAAGGTCTACGGCGTTCTCGAACGCGATAACTTGCGCAATCGCCGCCGCCTTTCGAGTGAACTGATCCGAACCCGGCTGCTGATTCTGGACTTCGTTCTGGCCCATCCCGGCCTGGAATATCTCGAAACCGAAGCCGAGAAAGTTGCCTACTTCCGCGAGCTCGCCGTGCCGGAAGCGCTGATTCCAGGCCGGGTCTACAAGGGAATCGACCCGAACTCCACAACCAAAAGATGCTTCGTGGACCGGTTCCCAGTCTTCTTTTCTGCGGAATCCGACTGTCCGCCCGGAGAGCTGACACCCACCTTTGTATATTGCGATTCCGCCGACCGGGGCCTCTTCCACTACATCACGCACCTTCGCCACTACGAACATTTCTTGAGGCGGCTGTCCGGCTTTTACTTCGTTTATGCTGCCCCAAGCTCAGCGAAATTCCAACGGGCAGAACAGTTCTTTCAAAGCACATTCGAGGAAAACAGCGCGGTCAATGTCCGATCCATCGCCCGCTATTTCCGCGTCCGGCATCTCTGGGACGAGAACAAACACAGCCTCCTGACCCGTGCCGACCGCGACCTTTTACGTTACGGCAACCAGCGTTACCGAGATGAATTCTCGGAATCGGTCTATCGGAAATGGGCCGCAGGAGGGACGGAGGAACAGGCCCTGGAGGCCCTCCTCGGAGCCCAACAGACGGCACCGAAGTGGAAGTTCCGCACCCATCTCTTGCCCCGTGACTACGACATTTTTGGGAGCGAATCCGGTATCGATCGCAGAACGACAGATTCCAAGGATCGTTCTGTACCTCGTTCTGCGGCCCGTTCTGGGGAGGAGAAGGCTAAGCACTTGTAGACCAAGGAACACGCGATGGAACACGGACAAAAACTGTACGCGGCAAAAACCGTTTCATGGCCGGGCGCGACCCCATTTTGCCCGCCTCTGAGCGGGCCAAATCCCCTTCGGGGCTTCGGGGGTCACGCCCGGCCACGATGCACGCGCTCACCTCGCTCGTTCTGTGTTTTGCCGCGTACGAAAGTCCCCGGTTGTGCCTGGAACTCTTCAAAGATCGTTTGTCGGGGACGTGCCTCGACTGGAAAGGAAGTCTCATGCCTCTACTGAAACCACCTGAACCGCAAATCACCACTCGAAGGTTCTTCGTCCGCATCGAGGAACCCCTGGCCGTGACGATGGAGCGCTACGCCGAGTTCCTCGGCACCGACAACCTCGATCACGTCGTCAGTCAAGCCCTGCAGTTCATCTTCAAACGCGACGCCCAGTTCAAGTCCTGGCTGGAGCAGAACCCGGAAGCAACACCAAAGCCACTCCGGTCGAAGGCCAGCTCGAAGAGCGCGAACAGCAATGGAGGCGGGCAATGATTCAGCGTGCGCTTGCCTCTAAAGGCGTCGTCGCCTACGTCCTCGCCTGCGCCACCGGAATCACTCTTTACTTCCGCTGGCCCTTTCCCGAGAACGACCTGATGCTTCATCTGATCTCGATCCGCGCTCCCCTGATCTATGCCGGTTTCAAGTACACCTACACCTTGTTTCTCTTCACCACTCCCTACATTGGATACTCGCTTGTTCTTTCGGGCCTCTACGTCTTCGCCTTTCGGCCCACCCGCAAAATCAAACCCATGCCCCTGCCTGCCTACCCCGACCCGAGCAGGCGCGACGAACTCTTCCTAGTGCTGGGAGAAGTGCACGACCCGAGAAAGCCGGTAGCTGCTGAGCAGCCCTATTGGTTGACTGTCCCGGAGCGCGGGCTCTTCACCGGGATTGCGATCTTTGGAGCGATTGGCACGGGCAAGACCAGCGGCTGCATGTATCCCTACGCTGAGCAGCTCGTCTCCTACCGGGCCGACGACCCCGACAAGCACATCGGCGGCCTCGTGCTCGAAGTGAAGGGCGACTTCTGCCACAAGGTGAAAGACATCCTCAAGCGCCACGGACGCGAGGGTGACTACGTCGAAGTCAACCTGAACGCTGAGCACCGTTACAACCCGCTGTACAACGACCTCGACGCCTATGCGCTCGCGTACAACATTGCTTCGTTGCTCAACAATCTCTTCGGCAAAGGCAAGGAACCCTTCTGGCAACAGGCCTATACGAACCTCGTCAAGTTCATCATCCAACTCCACAAAGTCGCCTACGACTACGTGACTCTGTTCGATGTCTACGAATGCGCCATCAACCCCGAACTCCTGGAAAAGAGAATCCACGAAGCCGAACGGACGCTCCAGAGCCGGACCTATTGCATCATCACCGCTCAGGCTTTTCTCGACCATCAGGACCTGGAGCGCTTCGGTTTCGAGTTCGACGAGCCCGCTCGCAGCTACAAGGCACCGCAGTCGCTTGCCTTGGAAGAGGCTCTGCGGGCAGCTAAAGTTAACTTCCACTGCGAGACGGAGAATCCACCCGAGGCCGTTGACCCTCTGAAACGGGAAGTCCTCGAAGGAGTGAAGCGCTGGTTCTACAACGACTGGCGGCGGATCGAGAACAAGCTGCGCACCTCCATTGTGGAGGGCATTTCCGTCTTCCTGTCCCTCTTCGACGACAACCCGGTGGTCAAACGCACCTTCTGCCCACCGAAGGAGTGCTACGACCCCAAACTCAATGCTGACGGCAAATACGGTCGGCCCCTGCCTCCTTTTGCAGACCTGGTCGAAGCCGGCAAAGTCTGTGCTCTGAACTTTCCGGTGTCACTGAACCCAGGATTGGCCAAGGCCATCGGCGTCATGATGAAACTCGACTTCCAACGCGCCGTCCTGAACCGCATCCCGAACATCGAGAAGAACCCCCAGAAGTATTTCCGGCAGGTCTTTTTCATCTGCGATGAGTACCAGCACTTCGCCACCGTCGGCGAGAACGACCCGAGCGGCGACGAGAAGTTCTTTGCCCTCTCCCGCCAGCCCAAATGCATTCCCATTGTGGCTACTCAAAGCATCAGCTCGTTGCGCTCGACGTTGCCCGGCGAGACCTGGCGCACACTCTTGCAGACCTTCCGCACCAAGATCTTCCTGGCCCTCTCCGACGAGTTCTCAGCCAAGATCGCCAGCGAGCTGTGCGGCAAGGAAGACCAATGGAAAGTGAACTACAACATCTCCGAGAGCGGACATGACGCCCGCGTGAGCCTCTGGACCGGCAAAGCCATCGCGCACAAAGCCAACGTCACCACGTCAAAGAGCTACAACACCCTGAGCGACTTCCGCTTCGACTTCAAGACCTTCACGGAAATGAAGAACGCGCAGTCCGTGACATTGGCCTACGACGGACTGAATCCTCTGCCGCCTACCTTCATGTATTTGAAGCCTTACTACAACGACGTGAACAAGTCGTATTTCCGGCAGTTGTCCGATGGAGAACTCTGATGAACGGGTTCGAGCTGATCTTGCCATTCTTGCGACCGATCCAGCACCTAATCCTCGACCCGGACGTCAGCGAGATCATGGTGAACGGTCCAGACAGCGTGTTCATAGAACGCGCGGGGCGCGTTGAAGGAGTGCCGGGTCTAACGCTCAGCCCAAAGTCCCTTGAAGTTGCCGTCAGGAACATTGCACGCCGATTGGGAGATGACATCTCAGAAGAGAAACCTGTCCTCGACTCCCGGTTACCGGACGGCAGCCGGGTCGCCGCCGTGGTTCCTCCCTGCAGCTTACATGGCGTGACACTCACCATCCGCAAGTTCAATGGAAAACACTTTGGAATCGAGGACCTGATTCGCATTGGCACTATCACGGGAGGCCTCGCCGACATCCTAAAGACGGCGGTTGTGAACCGGCAGAACATCCTCATTTCAGGCGGTACAGGAACCGGCAAGACCACCTTGCTCAACATCCTTGCCACCTTCATCCCTGAACACGAACGCCTTCTCATAATCGAGGACACGGCCGAAATTCAGATTGTTGCGCCGAATCTCGTCCGCTTTGAGGCGCGTGTCGCTCAGAACGGCATCCCAGCAGTCACGATCCGTGAACTGCTCAAAGCCAGCCTCCGCCATCGCCCCGACCGAATCCTGCTGGGCGAGATTCGTGGAGCCGAAGCCTTTGACCTATTACAGCTGCTTAATACCGGACATTCGGGAACGATCTCGACAGTTCACGCCAACTCCGGCCTCCAGGCCATCAGCCGCTTCACGAGCTGCGTTCTGCAGAGCAATGTCGAGCTGCCCTATCGGGCGATCAAGAGCAACATCGCTGACTCCCTCAACCTGCTCGTTCACGTCGAACGGCGGCCCGGAAGGAGGTTCGTCTCCGAGGTCCTGGAGATCGCCGGGTATGGTGCCGACACAGACCGCTACGACCTCAAACGAGTTTTCATTCGCGGGCAGGGGCAATGAAACAGGATTCTTTGCGTCTTCTAGCTCGCTGGGCACTCATCACCGCGTCACTGTCGGCCCTCTTGTTCTTGGTTGCAGGAACCATCCACATCGCTTCGATTCGCCACTATCTTGTGGTCTTTTCGGCGCTGCTCGTGGTCACGATGCTCGCGGTAGATCCCCAGTTGGCAAAGGAACGAGCATATCCAAGTAATGCAGGCATGGACGACGGATTGCGTTTCGCCGCCGGATTCTTGTTTCTTTTGACCTTAACCGTAGCCGCCTTTTCCGTTGGCCGCTTGCCCCTCGGCCTCAGCGTCCCAAACTCTCTTCGCGAGGCAGCCCTAATCGCATTTGCGTTCAGCGGCGTTCTGCAAGCTTGGGCAATGATCGTCAATCCGTTCTTTTCGCCAGTTGTCCGGTTTCAAGCCGAGCGCGGACATCACGTCATTGAACATGGCCCCTACAAATTCACACGACATCCCGGCTACTTAGCAATGTCGATTTGCGTGCCTACCAGTGCTCTTGCTATTGGATCATGGATCGCGCTGATTCCCGCCGTCGGCTTTATTTTGACCATTCAACGACGTATTCAACTCGAAGAAGAGTTCCTCAAGGACAATTTGCCTGACTACCGAGCCTACACAAGACGAGTTCGCGGCAGACTGCTGCCAACCGTTCCGGATGACTCGATCAAATACTCAAAGTCAGCTCCAGCGAAATCCCGAGGTCAATCGTGACCGACAATTCCCCAATCACGCAAGATCCCTTGGCTCTGCCGGACGTGCTGACCGCACGTGACGTTGAGGCACTTCTGAGAATCGATGTTAAGACGATCTACTCCTATGTGCAGCGCGGCCTCATACCCTACGTTCGTATTCAGTCGAATGTGCGTTTCTTAAGATCGCAGATCCTCGACTGGATCAACGACCACAACTATCAACCCCAGTCCACTCGCCTTTCGCGAAAGAGGTCCTGAGGCGGGACTGCCGGATTAAGAGACAGCTCGACTACTAACAGTCTCTACCGTGCACAATAATGTCTTCCGATGAGAGATTTCCATCCACCCCGCCATGCGGCAAATCGTGCGACGAGACCCAATGTCCTCGGCACGACGCAGCGCGGGAAACCGCCAAAGGTTCGTCTACGCAGAAAGCAGCGGCAATGACAAATCACAGTTAGTCCTATAATTTGGAACTGGTGCACGGCGTAATTGCGGATGGCTGTTTTTCACATCGCCTCTCCCACAGCACCGTGAACATGTCGACACGACCAAGGAAGCCTTGGAGGCGTCATGGAGTGGCATAAACACTGTTACCGAGTCGGCAGTAATTCGGCAGTATGGGATGATTTACCCGCTGCAACAACTGAAGACTTCGACAAGTTCGTAACTACCGCACGCCACCATATTGAGCCGTGGCTGTCCGCTGTGTTCCAGGCGGAACATCTCAACCTTCTACTCGGTAGCGGATTCACTACCGCAATCGCATATATGGCGGGCGTCAATGCCGCAAGCATGGCCAAGGTAACGTTCGGTACCTCATTTGATGGGGCAATTGACTCACATGCTGATGGCAGTGCCAAGACCATGGGTCGTGGAACTGCCAACATCGAGGACCAATTCCGAAGTGCGTTCGCAGTGCTAGAAGGATTCACCGTCGTGGGTGCGGCAGATGCTGCCACTCTCAAGAAAGCTATGGACACGCAGTTGAAGATGTTCCTCGATTCCCTTCTCGCAACCGAGGGTAGCATCGCGAAGGGCAAAGACGAAGACCACAATAAGAGGGCGACCAGTGCACTGCAATCGTTCCTGTTAAGCTTCGCCAGTCGCGCGGGGTCGCGCGAGCGATTACATATCTTCACGAGCAACTACGACCGCCTCATAGAGCACGGCTGTGACCTAGCAGGTCTGCGCACCATCGACCGATTCGTTGGCGCGTTGAATCCTGTGTTTCGGTCGTCGCGGGTCGAGGTGGATCTCCACTACAACCCTCCGGGCATACGCGGCGAACCACGTTTCCTGGAAGGAGTGGTGCGCCTTACCAAACTTCACGGATCGCTGGATTGGCACTTCAACAAAGAAGCGCGGCAGATACACCGCAAGGGTATTCCGTTCGGCGCCCCAAGCAGTCACACTGACGTGCCAAGGCAGCCTCTCGATACCGTAATGATTTATCCCAACGCGGCCAAAGACGTGGAAACCACGCAGTACCCATACGCGGAACTCTTTCGGGACTTTGCTGCTTCCATCTGCAGACCAAATGCCGTGATCGTTACCTATGGCTATGGATTCGGCGACGACCACATCAACCGCGTGTTGTTGGACATGCTCACAATTCCATCGACGCACTTGGCAATCATTGCCTACGAAGCCGATTCCCGCGTGAAAACGTTTTGCGAAAAACCCGCGATGCGCAGGTGTCACTACTAGTCGGGTCGCATTTCGCGGACCTCGCAACGCTGGTCGAGAACTACCTACCGAAACCGGCTCTCGATTACATCACGGGCCGGATGACCGAGCTGCTGAAGCATCGGCCTATGAGCCATACGATTGACGAGCCTTCTTCACCTGCAGAGCCTCCGACGACCGGCAATTCACTTTGAGGTGGTTATGACGACTCCTATCGAACGGCTTTCGAACCTTGTAGTCGGTACAGTGGAGTCCGTATCTCCTGACGAGGTTCGCGTGCTCCTCGACTTGGACGCCCCCCAGACTACGGCGCTAAACACTGGCACGCCCGCTGCTTTTCCCCGACTTAACGGTTACGTACTCATTCCCAACGAAGCAGGGGCGACCGTCGCGTATATCTCCTGGATCGGCATTGAGCGGTCCCCATTCCCGAAACGGTCTGGTTTGAAGGACTTCGGCCTAATAGACTTGCCGTTTCCACTCCGTAAGATGTGCGTTTCCCCGGTCGGGACGTTAACCTCCCACCGAGAGCGCTCGTCGGGCGCGACGAAGTACGATCTCGCGCGCGGCGTCATAGCGTTCCCTTCGGTCGGCGACCAGGTGTTGATGCCGACGCCTCAACAGGTAGAGGCCATCGTAGGAGCGAAGGACACGGACAAGCGCGTACGAATTGGTTCATCTCCCATGGCGTCCAATGCCACCATCATGGTGGACCCCGACAAGTTATTCGGGCGCCATTTGGCCGTATTGGGCAACACCGGAAGCGGAAAATCGTGCACGGTGGCGGGCCTGATTCGATGGTCAATGGAAGCAGCGACCACGGCCATCCAAGCTGCGAGCAAGAATGAAGCACCTAACGCTCGCTTCATCGTGCTGGACCCTAATGGCGAATATCCAAAGGCGTTCGCGGATCAGGGCGACAAGCTGCGTTTGTTTCGTGTTCCTCCCGTTGCCGTTGGTGAGCGTCCCCTGGACGTTCCTGCTTGGCTTTGGAGCGGCCACGAATGGACAGCCGTCGCTCACGCACAACCCGGAGCGCAGCGTCCGTTATTGATGCAGGGGCTTAGGGAGCTTAAGAGCGGCAGCATGGAGAGCGTACCACGCGAAGCCACGATTCGCCGATACCTAGTCTCCTACTCGACTCGGATATCAGCGATGTTGAACGTCGGAACCCAAGCCTTCGCGGGCTCCGCCCGACCAAGGTTTGAATGCGCGCGTCTCCTCGAGACAATCGGATCCGATTGTGCACAGTTTGCCGCAGAGGTCGAAGAACCAAGCAGCACAGAACTTGCCGCGATCGCCACAACAGCCACCCAAGTCGTTGAGAGCCGTCGATCTGGAAACTACTTCAACGATTTCTCCGTAACCGATCTTGAATCCGTTCGAGCTGGCCTTAACGCGTTGGCTGAAGTTCTTCCAGACATGGGCAATACAACGCCGATCAACGAGGACGCACCGCTCTTTTTCAATGTAAACCTGCTCGCCGAGCATCTGGAGCACATCGCTACGGAACAAGGAGGGAATCTCGCTGGTTTCATCTCGACACTTGGTTTACGCATCCGAGGAATGTTGGCGGATCAGCGTCTCGGGGCGGTGATCGGACGCGAACCACCAACTTCTTTCGAAACTTGGCTGAAAGACTACGTTGGTGACGATGGTGCAAGTAACGGGACGCTCGCAGTGATCGACCTATCTCTAGTTCCGTCAGAAGTGGTCCACATCGTCATCTCAGTGCTGGCTCGCTTGATCTTCGAATCATTACAACGATATCGCCGTACTCATCCAACGGGTCTCCCCTTGCCCACCGTGCTGGTTCTCGAAGAGGCCCACACTTTTGTCCGGCGCAGCAAGGAAGATGAGGCGCCCGCTGCCACACCGATTCAGCTTTGCCGCGAAACATTCGAGCGCATTGCACGAGAGGGCCGAAAGTTCGGATTGGGTTTGGTGCTGTCGTCGCAACGTCCCTCCGAGCTTTCTCCCACTGTCCTAGCGCAGTGCAATACTTTTCTGCTGCATCGAATCGTCAACGACGCCGATCAGAATCTCGTCGCTCGCCTGGTACCAGACAACGTTGGCGGTTTACTGCGCGAACTGCCCAGTCTTCCGTCTCGCCAAGCCATTTTGTTGGGTTGGGCTGCCCCAATTCCCATCCTCGTCGAAGTAGCTGAGCTTCCAGAGGACCAACGTCCCCGATCTGCCGATCCGGACTTCTGGGACGTTTGGACAGTTGCCAAGGAGCGGAAAATCGATTGGCACACCATCGTGAAAGACTGGTCAGGCGAGACCCAATCGTGATAGCACCCCGAGTCTGTGGTGTCCATGATGGTGTCCACTACTGCCGGGAACGGGGGCGACATACGGGAACATAAAGAACAAACAGAATGCGGCTGAAGAGTCGCTCACACCTGCATAAAAACTGGTGATTTCGCTAAGTGCAAGTTTTGGTAGCGCTACCGGGAATCGAACCCGGGTTTGAAGATTGAGAATCTTCCGTCCTAACCCCTAGACGATAGCGCCACTTGGGATGGACTGATTATAACAAAGCCGTTTTGCCTAGTTTTGCTTGCACGGTTTCCGTTTCCAGGTTCTCAGTTCTCCATTCTCGCCTGTAGTTCGAATAACTTTCACGGGCTTTCATTTTTTCCGGCGCTTGACAACAGGTCCTTTTCAAGAGC
>Ga0070741_10002533_pt1 | contig 48611 bp, 32 predicted proteins | sample Coa_R1_4_FD_66440 | JGI IMG/M metagenome (GOLD analysis project Ga0070741, IMG submission 66440) | Surface soil microbial communities from Centralia Pennsylvania, which are recovering from an underground coalmine fire - Coalmine... | ecosystem: Environmental > Terrestrial > Soil > Unclassified ... | reverse complement strand
GTGGGGCACATCTCCGTCCCCATCTGCGGTCGCCCCGAATCTGCGGGTACATCCTCCCTGCCCCCATCCGCAGTCGCCCGAATCTGCGGAGCACATCTCCATCCCCCATCTGCGGTCGCCCCGAATCTGCGGGAACATCCCTCCTCCCCCCTCTGCGGTCGCCACGAGTCTGTGGGGCATCCCCCTGCCTAATAGACTTGCCCAGCCACGCGGGTCCGTGGCTAAATATGATCTATCCAGATACGGCTGAGCTGTCATGACGGCTCATTTCTGACATGCCACTTTACAAATACGAAGCCATCGACGACCGGGGCCGCAGTCGCAGCGGCATGATGCCCGCCCAGGACGAATCGAACCTCGAAATCAAGCTTCGGGACGCCGGCCTTTGGCTCACCGAAGCCGTGGCGCATTGGCCCAAAATCCCGGCCGACAGCCCCAAAGCGGCCGTCCGACGCTTCGCCCTGCGCGGGTCGCAAGGTCGGCGCGAGCTAATCGATTTCTGCACCCTGATGAGTTTTCAGATCCGTTCGGGCGTCACCGCGGTGCGCGCGCTGGAAGTGGCGGCCCAGGACTGCAAAAATAGCGGCTTCCGCGCCGTTTTGGATAATTTGCAGAAGCAAATCGAAGCGGGCATGAAATTCCATGAGGCGATGGGGTTATTTCCACGTGTGTTCTCACTTCATTTTCTGACCGTGATCAAGGCCGGCGAAGCCACCAGTAACCTGCCCGAGGCGTTCGGGGACCTGAAGGACTACCTCGAATGGGTCGAACGCGTCATGGCCGACGTGCGGCAGGCCACCCTGTACCCCGCCATTGTGGTGACGGTGATCACCGCTTTTGTCATTCTTTTGTTCACCGTGGTAGTGCCGAAGTTTGCCGCGTTATTGAATAACCTTCACATCCAGCAACCGCTGCTGACCCGGATCGTTTTTGGAGTGGGTGAAGTAGCCAAAGCCACCGCCTGGATTTGGCTGCCGCTGCTCGCAATCGTCGCGATTACCTTTTGGCTTGGCGGCCGGTTTTCACCGCGCGTTAAGCTGCTGATCGACCAGCTCAAGCTCCGCGTCCCGGTCTTCGGCGAGCTCAACCTGATGCTGGCGTTGTCGCGTTTCGCCCATAACCTCTCCATTCTGTATCGCTCCGGCATCCCCATCATCCAGGCGCTCAACCTCTGCCAGCAGGGCCTGGTGGGAAATCTCGTCGTGGACAGAGCCGTGGCCGCGCTCGAAGAAGACGTCAAAACCGGCAGCACCTTGAGCGAGGCCATGCACCGGCAGCCGGTATTTTCCGCGTTGCTCAAGCGGATGGTGGCCATGGGCGAAAGCTCGGGCAACTTAGACAAGGCGCTGGATAACGTTTCAAGCTACTATTCCGAAGTGATCCCGCGCCGGATCAAAAAAATCTTCGGCATCCTCGAACCGATGCTGATGATCTTCCTGATCACCCTGGTCGGGTGCGTGGCCCTGGCCATTTACCTGCCCATTATCACGCTCATGGGAGCGATTCGATGAAAAACGTTCAAACCATGACCACACGACAAGAACCAGGTCGCAGAGTGCAAGCGACGGGTTGCAGGTTACAGGTTGCAGGTTACAGGTTGGACCGGTTTTCCCGCGCGCGAACAAGCTTTGAGGCGGTCGAGGAAAACGGAAAAAAAAGCGCGCCGGCCTTTACCCTCATTGAAATGATCGGCGCACTCGCGGTGGTGACGATTTTGGCGTCGCTCATGGTGCCGGCAGTCGTGCGTAGGATTGACCAGGCAGCACGGGTCCGCGATGCCGCTGAATTGAACGGCATGGCCAGCGCACTGCAGTCTCTGGTCCAACGAACAGGCCGAATTCCAGGTGGGAGCACGCTCGTTTCGGACATCGCGAATGAAATGGCGCGGAGTCCGGGGCAAATCGCGACCAACTCCCGCAACGTTGCGCGAGCCTTTTTGATTGATCCGAACCTGTGGATCGGCTCGGCAAATGGGAAACTGCCGTACGATCAGTCCCAATCGGTTTTCGGAACTGGCACTAATGATGCAAGCGGCCGAGCAATTCCGGGTCAGAACCTGCGCGTAATGATCTTGTCCAGCATCTCTGCGCCGCTCCCCGGCTCGATCGATTTCAACAATGCGTGGTCTACGCCCGATGGCGCCATCCCTTCAACCTGGACCTATGCGGGTCGGTCGGACGATCTAAAAATCCAGCGTGTGGATTTCACACCGAGGTTCGCGAGGCTCATCCTGAACCCTATTGACGTGAATTGCTTCGGAGGCTTCGCCATCGAGAACAATCAGGCCGCGACCGCTACCAGCGCGGTTACGAATGTGGTGGCGAACGCTTGGTACTTGCGCGGAACTACAGTCCGTTTGTGTGATACAAACTTCATCCTGCAGCGAAAGACGGTGCTTCAGGACGATGCTAGTTACGTCTTCGAAAACGTGTCTTGGCACGACCAGCTTTCGGGCTGGGGAACCAATGGGCCGAGACCGTGGGTTGTGGCGTCAGCTACCCCTGCTGATCTCTTTACAATGCTGGCAACAAACGTGTGTTTTGCTACCCCGGGACCGGGCGCAAACAGGAACAGGGGAGACTCAACATGGGCGATCGTTTTTGATTTCTACGCTTTCATGAATGACTACAACTCATGGGCTCAAAGCGGCTTTGCTCAGCAACCCGCAGCGCTGAAGGGGTTGGACTTGCCGGAGATCAGGCGGACCATAGTCGATATGGCGCAATGAACCCGCAGGCTACCGCTACTGGCTCGGATGCAGTGATGGTTGGCATTGGTTCTCAAAGGGCCAAGCGACCTGTGGCGGCAGCTTTCTCGCTCATGGAGATTGTAGCGGCAGTTGCGATTCTGGCTATTCTGGCGGCAGCGATGCTGCCCGTGCTCGTCCGGCAGATCGACTACGCGACAGAAGGGATCGAACAAACAAACCTTGTCTCTATCGCAAACGGCTTCACCCAAGGCGCCTTGGCCACGCGTTATATCCCAAGCCAAGCCAACTGGGCGAACTTTGTCGCCACGAATCTAGGTTGGGAGGTCTCGACGGTTCAAACGAATAACCGAAATAACTCGCGCGTCTTCCTGATCGATCCACAACTTAGAATCGGCACTAACACGGCCCTGCCCTATGTGCAGTCCGGCACCGGCGCCGCTGGTATTACCAATGTGCGGTTTATGATCGTGAGCAGCCTCTCAAGCGGGCTCCCCGGTGGCCTGGTCAGTGGTGTTCCATCATTGGCCTCAGACTTCAACATCCTTTGGGATACCCCTGACAACACCAAACCGGCGGGCACAAGTTGGAGCTTCGACACTTGGACCGGAAAGGGAGAGGATCTACGAATCCAACGCGTTAACCTTGCCTCCGGCTTCAGCCATCTGGTTCTCACGGTGCAGGATCCGACAAACGCTCCCTACAGCATCGACAGCCTTCTTCCCGCTGCGGTTGGCGTGGTGACTTACGGAGCCGCCCTCGATAGTTATTATTTGAACAACACGGTGCTGAACCTGTTCTATCTCGGCAGCGGTACAAATTATTTACAGGCGTCACAGGTGTTGCAGCGCGATTCAAGCTGGGTGTTCTCTAGTGGTCTTTGGCGCAATGGCTCTGTCCCAGCACCATCGCTCGGAACGGCGGGCAGCCTTGAATCGGTAATAGTGACTTTCTACAACCAATCTCCCCAGACCGCCACTGCATACAGCAGCATGACAAATTATATGGAACTTTATGCCCAATACGCGGCGAGCGGTTTTACCAACCTCGCAGTCCGCACCGCGTTGCAAGCGGCGATGCATAACGTCACCAACAACGTGAGCACGTTAGTTCCGTAGGCCAGAGCCGGCCTTCGGCTATTTCCAAAACCATCTCAGGGCCGTGCCGAAATTCTGGCACACCCTTCGGGGTGCCAAACGCAAACGGGGACATCGTTCCGGGGGTCTCGCCGACTCGACCCCCCGGCTACTGTCTGTGAACCCTGACGGGTTCGGCAATTGCGCAACCCGCGAGGGTTGCCAGACAGTAGCCGGAGCGTCGCAGCGCAGCGCAGACCTCCGGTAACCGCCCCAAAAAATCCCATTGCACCCCGCCAAGGGGTGCCAGATTTCCCACGGATTTCGGGCAAGTCGGCAACAACCGGAATACCGATTTTATTTTTTAATTTCGCGCCGAACGCCTCCGGATTATTCCCTGACGTTCGACCCGTTCCGAAAACCATCTCACGCCCGTGCCAAATTCTGGCACACCCTTCGGGGTGCCCTAAATCCAAATGGGGACATCGTTCCCGGGGTCTCGCGGACTCGACGCCCCGGCTACTGTCTGCGAACCCTGACGGGTTCAGCACGGCAAAGCGCGAGGGTCGGCGGATTCGATGGGTTGCGAGGGTTCATGGGCTGGGCAGGTTCTGCAACCCGGGAGGGTTGCCATAGTAGCCGGAGGCCGGAACGCAGTGCAGACCACCCGTACCCTCATGGGACCTGGGGGCTTCGTCTCGCTAGGGGGTCAGCCGAACTCGATAAAAACTCTGAGTTCCAACAAGCGGAATTGCCCAGGAAGTGGAGGTGCCCGAGGCGATGATGGTATCGACTTTCTGGAAGCCGCTGGTCAGGTCGTGGGAAGCAAGGATATCATAACTTAACCCTGGCAGCGACGCCCACGAAAGCATCAAAGGCATGCTCGAAATCGTCAGGGCGAACGACGGCAGAATCCGAAGCGTCAGAGTCGGCGTGCGAAATTGATTGCCTTGTGGGTCAGTGACTAAAGCATAAAAAGGATGTAACCCGACCCCGAGCCAGCTTGTCGGGACGGAGAAACTGGCAGTTTGCTGGTTGGAAACGGTTCCGATCAACCCACCGGTGCTGAAAAGCGCTATGGCGGCAATGTTGTTGCTGTTTGCCGAGACTGATAAAGTCAGCGGGACGTCCGTCGTGACATTAGTGCCAAACCCGGAGCTCAAATCGGCCGAGAGGCTCCCGTTGCGCAGCTGAACCGTGCGGGAGACCTGAGTTTGAGTTCGCACACTGGTGCCTTCGTAAGCCACCAACCTGAGCTCGTGAAATCCGTCAGCCAGTTGCGCCGTGTCTAAATCAAACGGCAGCGCAACTTGCTCGGCTCCGCAGCACAGATAGACATTGTTGCGCGGTCGCAGGTCCGAAACGTTATCTTCGAATGTGTGGGTTCCCGCGGGGAGCACCACCAGATTCGAGGACGTTGATAGACTTGCCTGGACTTTTGCGGCCGGCCAACCGGCCGAACGGGCATACAGAAAAAACTGAGCAAGGTTGATGTCCGTATACAGATCGCGGGCCACGATCCCATCATTGCCTTGCAGATCCGGGGAGGCGTTGACTGCGTTCATTAATGATTGGCACAACTCGTAGACATTGGTGGTACCTACGTTGGTCACGCTGAGGCTCATCTGGGAACCGTTTGCTTTTGTCACTTGCAGCAGCAACCAATCGCCCGGCGAAGTTGGGTTGGTAACCGTCAGGCCAAGATAACCCGTGGCCAGAGTGTCCAGGCAATTTGACCGTGCCGGATTCAGGAAGACATGTGAGCCAGGAGTGGAACTGGCGCTTAGGACCACCTGGGTTCCGGGTCGCGCAACGTCAAGGGATTGCAATTCCAGGCGATCGCCAAAAGGCAGCGCGGCAACTTGCGTGCTGTTCGATTGGTTATTGACCGCGTCGGCCAGCCCTTTGGTGACTGAAAACAACGTCGCATTGGAAGGGATACTGTATTTAATTGACGACCCGTTGAGCGCCAGTGAGAGGTTCTCCCCGGCCGCGGGCGAAAGGTTTGTAAGTGTGCGGGCATATCTGCCGTCGATGAACAAATCAATCTGGCTGATGGGAAGATTGCTACCCGCGCCGGTGAATAAGGCCGCCGGGAGCGCCGCCTGTCCGCTGAGCACAGCTCCATTCGTAAGGCCATCCCACTCGACCAGGCACCGCACGGCAAACGGCGCGCTGAGCGGTTCACCCACAAACAGTCCCTGGTATGGATTCAAAACGCTTTGATAGTACGCTTCAGCAGCGTCAAAACCACGGCTTTGGTAAATAAAGGCCATTGGGTCGGGAAACTTTTGCAGATAGTTGCAAGGCTCGACCACTGTGCCGTAACTGGCAGCAGCCCCCGCATCCAAAAACGCCAGCAGCGGCGTCTGGCCCGTATTTTCAAAAAGACCGCCGCCAAACGAGGTCAAGCTGTCTCCCAAAGCGCCCGCAACAAAGGTGTTGGCCGGCAAAGAGAGAGTCGCGAAACCAGTAAGCAGGCCGCGAATGTTCTCGAAGGATGTCGAGTCGGAATTGATTTGCACCAGCGAGGGATCGGCGCGAATGCGACTGTCGAATAGCGCGTTGTCGAAGCTGAAGAAACGCACGTTGCGCGCCGCATCACTGGTTCTTTCGAGGTAAACCGTCTGCGTCGGAAAGGTGCTATCGGATGCGAGGCCTCGCGCGAGGATGGCTTCAGCTCCAGCCAGGGTATTGTCCGTCAGCATGAACGCCAGGAAACTGTTGGTTTCGGCAGTGTCGGGCCTGGCGAACTCAAAAGGCATTTCGCTGAAGGCAAAGCCATTGGAAGAGAAATCCGGAACTGAACAAGTCACAGGCAGATTGGGCGGGGGTGGCGTGTTTGTTTTAAAACCGTAGTACAGAGCTGAGGTGGTGCTGTTCCAACTGTCACCTTCCTCAACACGATAGGGAATGTCCATCGAGAGCAGGACATAGGAAATCTGGTTGGTGAGTCCCAAACTCGAAACCCTGTCCAGCAGTGGCTGCAAAAGATAGGTCTCAAAAGCGGTTCGGGTCCACGCAACATTACCAGAGGTCCAGTTCGTCATCCGAAACAAGTTCTGCGGCGGCACCCCTCGCTTTTCACAATAATCGTTTCCCAGTTGCACGGAATTGGTACTGTTCTGATTTACAACGACCAGAACATTCAAACCGCTTCCCCCGGCAAATGCCGTTAGCGCCTGCCAAACCAACACGAGCATCCAAATCGCCTTTTTCAGCACGATCTCTGATAATATCTCCGCACCCCAGGGGCAAGGTGATTCGTTTCGGACGAAGGTAGTGATGCGACGATCGACCCACGCTGCAGCCTGCTCGCTGGCGCAATGATGATTTGTGCGCGAGAGTCTGCCGTGAAAAATGACCTGACCAAAAAACCGTCTGTCGACCGATTGCTGCTTAATAGCAACAAGGCTGGCCAGCTATGAACCGTCCCCCTCCAGTTGCCGGCGTGCGCAAGACCAAGATCATCGCCACCGTCGGTCCCGCCACCGATTCGGCTGAGCTGCTCCGCCAGTTGATCCAGCACGGCGTGGATGTTTTCCGTTTGAACATGTCGCATGCGCCCCACGATTGGGTGCGCCGCGTGGTGAAAGATATTCGCTCGGCGGCGGATTCCTGCCACCGGTTCATCGGCATCATGATGGATACTCAAGGGCCCGCCATCCGCACCGGCGAGTTGCCGGTGCCGCTGGCCTTGCAGCCGGGCCAGACGTTCACGCTGACGGTACGCGGTGAACGCAGCGAGGAAGAGCGCTCGGTGGACGTCAATTACGCCAACTTCGTCAATGACATCAATGTGGGCGACGTCGTGCTGCTCGATAACGGCGCCATCGAGATGAAGGTTCTGGCTAAGAACGGCAACAAGGTCCAGTGCGAGGTGCTCACCGAAGGCAACCTGGGCAGCCGCCGCCATATCAATCTGCCCGGAGTGAAGGTCAGCCTTCCGGCGCTGACGGCCAAGGATATCCTCGATGTAAAACTGGGGTTGGAACTCGGGGTTGATTTTATCGCGCTCTCATTCGTGCGCGAAGCTCAGGATCTGGCGCATTTGCGCGAACTCTTTCCCCAGTCCGGGCACCGGCCTCTGGTCATTGCCAAAATCGAGGACCAGGAAGCGGTCCGTAATCTGGATGAAATCGTCCGCGCAGCTGATGCCGTGATGGTTGCCCGAGGCGACCTGGGCATCGAGTTACCTTACGAAGAGCTGCCCATTATCCAACGGCGCATCGTCAAGACCTGCCTGCGCCATGGTTGCCCGGTTATTGTCGCCACCCACATGCTTGAAAGCATGATCAGTTCGCCCATGCCCACGCGCGCCGAGGTAACCGATGTCGCCAACGCCGTGTTCGAGCAGGTCGACGCCATCATGCTCAGCGGCGAGACCACGGTCGGAAAGTTTCCGCTCAAATGCATCGACGTGTTTGAACGGATCGCCTGCCGGATCGAGCAAAGCGGTGGCGCCAATTATTTCGAGCAGGCCGAGCTCACCACCAACCGGCAAAAGCTGGTCAAGAGCGCCGTGGTGATGGCCAATGAACTAAGGGCCGAAGCGATCCTGGTCTTTACTCGCAGTGGGAACATGGCGCGTTCTGCCGCCTGGATGCGGCCGCGGCATTCACGAATCTACGCGCTCTGCGAGCGCGAGGCCCTGGCCAGGACGCTGGCTCTGAGCTGGGGGGTGATCCCCTTTGTGGTCACCTTTGATTTGTTCGAACCTCAAAACAGCATTGAACCCGCCCTCAAGATCCTGAAGCAGCAAGGCCGGCTCCGCCAAGGCAGCATCGTGGTCATCATTGGCTTGATCATGGTCGGCGAGGAAATCGTGGATGCCGTTCAGATGCGGGTTATGTAGCACCTCCGGGCTTGCCAACACAAAATGAAAATTGGAAAACCGATGATGCTTTTTACAGGAGGAAACGGAGAAAACAGAGTTTTTTGCCTCTGTTTTTCTCCTGTCCAAATAACTCCAATTGTTTGTGCGACGCTACCTAATGCGCCTGTTGCTTTTTGGCTGACGCGATGAGCTCCTCGATGGTGAAGCCGAGCGGTTTGCCTTCTTTAATTCTTTGCCGGGCATTGACAATCGCCGTCTCCAGGCCAGGCGGCACCTCGTTTTTCCACCAGTTCATGCGCTCGCTGTAGCACCAGACGTATTCGTCGGAGGTGTAAAGCGCCCAATAGCTGTTGTGCTCAAACCATTTCGCGCGATCCTCAGGCGACATGCGGAAACTGAGGTATTTCTCGGGGTTGGGTTGTCGCAGGGCGAAGTTCTGATCGACGTAGAGCGCTTGTCCCACGCGCACCCGGCGCTCGTATTTGTCCCTCAGGTCGGCCGGGATGAGATAGAGGGCACGCTGACGAATGGCGTGGTAAGCGCGGAAGTACTGCTCGGTGGAGGTGTAATAGTAGGCGTTTTCGTTGCCATCGATAAAGCGGGCTTTATCGCTGGAAGCTTCGAGCATGCCGACAAAGAAATCGGGCATCAGGCCCCAGCGTTCCTTTTCAAGCAGCTCCGTTTGTTCTGCCGGCGGGAGATCGGCGAAACGATCGAAAAGGCTGACGTGGAAAAATGTGAGAATCAACGCTCCGGGCATTCGTGTTTCAAACGCGCGCATGAGCTGAGCGCCGCGCTCGCGCACCTTAGCGCGGTACTCGGCAAAGGTATGCTCCTTGGCTTTGGGCTGCTTCGCGTAATCCCAGAGCGCGAAATCATACGGTTCCGGATCAAAACAAATGCCGCGGAGCTGCCCGGACTGGGCCACCCGCACGAGCAACTCGGCGTTTCCTTCAATCGAGCGCCACTGGCCGTCGTCAAACCAGTCGAAGTCAGCAGGTGGTGAGCCCCAGATCAAAACGAAGTTATTGGTGAAGCGTGTGAAGTTCAGGCTCGGTAAGATGCGTTCATCTTCCACGAATTTGGACGCATCAAGCGGCTTGGTGGCAAAAGCGTTGTGGCCGCCGCTCAGCCGGAAAATAAGCCCGTCAAAGGGACGTTTCTCCATCTCGGCGAGTTGCTCGCGCATCTGCGCCGGCGTGGGTACATCCCAGCCGTATTCAATTAGCTTCTTGGCTGTGGGTGCAACTTGGGCATTGACCCGGTTCCCGGCGGTAAGGGCCCCCATCCACAGAGTCAGCGCAACGAGGAACGCGCTCGACGCCCGACAAACATCCGTTCGTCGTTCTCGATCAGGGAGGAGTGGTTTCGGAGCCAAAGGCATAAAGCGTCGAACGTGTGCGCAGATAAAGATTATTCTCGGCCAGTGCCGGCGTCGCCGAGATGCGTTCGCCGAAATCGGCCTGGTGAAGGATCTCAGGTTTATCTCCACCAGCCTTGATCACGCTTAGTTTGCCCGATACGGAGGCAATGTAGATGCGCCCGTCGGCGGCGACCGGCGACGAATAATAATTTCCGTCTGCGCCGAGGCGCTCCTGGAGGTAATAAGGTTTGCCTGTCCTGGCATCCAGAGACGAGAGCAGGCCGCCGTTTTTTACCAGATAAACCCGCCCGTCATAGAAAAGAGGCGAAGCCACATACGGTAATCCGCGCGTGGCTTTCCAGGCGACGTGTGTGTCAGTGATATTGCCCTGCCCCCCCGGCTTGACGGCTATCAGGAGGTTCTCGCCTTTGGCAAGAGCCGACATGAGCTGATCCCAGTCGGTTTTGTCAATTTTCCCATCGCGATTGATATCGAGGCCGCGATAATAGTCCCGGCTGGCGTCGTCGAACTCGTCCAGGGTCACCACGCCATCTTTATTTTTGTCGTGTTCTTCGAGGAATTTGTCCCAGGTCGGCCACGGATCGTCGGCTTTGCCGTCCGACCAGGCCGCAAAGAATAGCAACCCATCGCCGACTACTGGAGTCGTGCAGACGAACGCCGTGGTGCCTTCGACCCGCCAGTCCTCTTTACCGGTCTTGAGTGAATACCCTTTGAGTTTCAGCGGCCCGGGCACAACCACTTCGGCGGTGTCATTATTTTGCCAAAAGATAGGGGTGCCAAAGCTGCCAAGCGAATCGGGCCGTGGCGTTTCCCAAGCCTTTTTGCCTGTCTTTAGATCCAGGGCCAGCAAAGAGGAAGCCTGGTCGCGATCACGACTCACGATAACCAGGTTCCCGGCTATTTGCGGGCAGGTGGCGGTGCCATAGCCGCCAAGGCTCATTGCGGTCGGCAGCGGGTAGCGCCAAAGTTCGTTGCCGTGCAGGTCGTAGCATACCAATCCAAATGACCCAAAATAGCTGACTATTCGCTCGCCGTCCGTCGCCGGGCTGGAAGCTGCGGGGCTGCTCTCAGTGCTATGGAACATCTCGAGCTTCTCCGCCTTCACACCGCGCGACCACGCCAGCTTGCCATCCCGTCGTTGGTAACAGCGGGTTTGCAGCTCGTTATCGGCGAATACCGTCAGGAACAGTTGGTCGCCCCAGATACAAGGACAGGATGGCGAGAAAGGCACGGAGATTTTCCAAATGACGGAATTGGTCGGGCTGATCTTGATGGGTGGCTTGCAGTCAACCGCCACGCCTGAGCTGTTCGGACCTCGAAAAGCCGGCCAGGCTGGTGTTGCGCCATGAGTAGACCAAACCACAGTCGCCAGGAGCAAGCCAAGGAATGCCGGTCTGTTCATAAAGAAAAGGTGAATGCGTCCATGAAACTAAGACACTGCCAGCAGCGAGGCAACCCCAATTGGGGGTGACGGCGTCGATGCGGCAGAGTTGCCTGAACCGAACCTGGCGAAGGCAAGACCTTACGTCAGCAGGTCTTCGGTCGTTGCTGCGAGCAAGAGATGCCCGCGAGCCCGTGTCTAACTTTGGTAGAAACGACGCGTTCGCGCTATGCCTGGCATGCCTGGCATGCCCCCGGCGTTGACGCAGTCCCCAGGTGGTGCTATGGGAAAGCTATGAAAACTGGGTCTTCTCTCGCGGCTATTTCCTGTTTCCTCACTTTATCACTCCATGCCGGTGAGTTTCCGGACGCCTGGACGTGGGATGACGATGCCAAGGCACGCAATCAGCATGCTGCGCTGGAGGGCAAACCGATGCCCCCGTTGCAGGTGCAAGGTTGGGTCAATGGCGAAGTCAAACCGGCCGATATGAAAGGCAAGGTCGTGATCGTGGACTTTTATGCGACCTGGTGCGGGCCGTGCATGGCGGCCATTCCCCACAACAACGACCTGCTCGAAAAGTACAAGGACAAAGGCCTGGTCATCGTCGGGGTTTGCACCTCGGACCAGGGCCAGGAGCGCATGCCCCAAACGGTCAAGGATAAGGGAATCAAGTATCCAACCGCGCGCGATCCCCAGCTCAAATCAGAAACCGCCTGGCAGGTCCATTACTATCCAACCTACGCTATTGTCGACCGCAAAGGCATCGTCCGCATCATCGGCCTGCAACCGGACCACGTTGAAGAAGTGATTAAGAAATTGCTCGCAGAACCGCAGGTATAACGGGTTTTACCGGCCTTTACCGGTTGAGAGTTTGACGTGTTTATCGACTCATGGTAAGAAATAGTTATGTCACACTTGAGCTCTGCTAGTGCCACTTTCCTCTTGCTGGCCGCCTTAGCCAGCCATGCCGGTGAATTCCCGGATACGTGGACTTTTGACAAGACTCCTGAGGCCCGTGCTCAGCACGCGGTGTTCGAAGGCAAACCCATGCCACCGCTCAGCCTGACCGGCTGGATCAATGGCGAGGTCAAACCGGCCGACATGAAAGGTAAAGTTGTCGTAGTGGACTTCTATGCCACCTGGTGCGGGCCTTGCATGGCCGCCATTCCCCACAACAATGAAATGCTGCAGAAGTACAAGGATAAAGGACTGGTCATTGTAGGCGTCTGTACTTCAAACCGCGGCCAGGAAAAGATGCCACAAACTGTCTCGGAGCGCGGCATCCAATACCCGACAGCACGAGATCCTCAGCTAAGATCACAGACGGCTTTCGCGGCCCACTATTATCCCACCTACGCCATTATCGATCGCAAGGGCCTTGTGCGGGTGATCGGTTTAAAGACCCACCACGTGGAGGAAGTCGTGCAGAAGTTGCTGAACGAGCCGGCGACCTGAACGAAGGCCCGAAGGTCGAACCAGGTCGCGCTGGCGTTTTGCAGCAGTGCAGCGCTGCGTGCCGCTTTAGATCGGCGGCCAGCGACCAGTGGAGCTCGCAATTGTTCTATCTCCTTCCCCAAACGCCGAGAAATCAATATCTGGAACGGCTTTTCTTCGCGTTCTCTGCGTTCCTTTGCGGCTGCAATCCGTGGTTTCGTCCTTGTTTTGACCCCTGCGACGCTTATGAATCAGCCTTTGACGAGTGCCAGTCGCAACCCGTTTCGGGTTGGGCCGCTGGTTCGGAACGAATTCACTCCAGGGTTGGCTCGTGTCTCGCCAACCCTGGAGTGAAGGGCAAAATCCCTTCGGGATTTCGGCCATGAGCAAACTCATTTCTCCGGCAGGATCTGGCGTGCCAGTCGTTCGAGCTTCTCGCCGGTGCTGAACGGGCGCAAGCGGAAGCTGTAACTGTATTCCTGGCAAGGGATGAGGAACTGCTCGTGAGGCCAGGCACCCCAACTGTCATCACCGCCTACCCCTTGTTGTTTCAGGTCCAGGTTGAGGGTAATGAAGTCGCGGCGCGGCAACTCGAACGCGTGTTTGCCCGCATTGAGATCTTCGGTCCCGTAATGCAGGGCATTGGCGCTTAGCAGCGGCTCGCCAACCGCGAGCAAACCAATGCCTTTCCCATTGGTGAGCGCGATCCAGCGCGCATCAACTTTGTTGCCGGTTTCGCCCGGTTTGGTGTAATCGGCATAGAACTGCTCGCCCACCTTTCCGCGATACATTCCGAATCGGGCGTCTTTTCGATCACAATAAGATTCCTGCGGGCCCGGGCCGAGCCAGGTGATCTGTTCAAAACCGGCTGGCAGCGCCATCTGCATTCCGAGCCGCACGAGTTTGGGCAGATCGGTTTTGCTCGGCTTGAAATGAGCTTGCACCGCGATATCGCCGCTCGGGTAAACCCGATAGGTCGTTTCCCATTCGGCGCTCACCTTGGGCAGGCTCTGCCTTGACGTTATTTGGATGCACCGTTCGCCTTCTTTAACAGCCGAACAAGAATCGCATTGGGCATCCTCGTGAGCCGTGCGCCAGATGCCTTGCGATTTCAGTTCGTTGCGGCCCCGATCATTGTCCGTTTGGGCGCGCCAAAAATCCGGGCGCAAGGGAGCCTGGACCAGTTCCGTGCCGCGGTACTTCCAGGAGACCAATGCGCCGGATCGCTTGTCGAAGCGGGCCTGGAACTCTTTGCCATGGACCGTCACGCCATCATTTGTCTCGTCAGAACCGAAGTCCGGCGTGCTGGCCACTTCGGCAACCGTGGCCGGCGCTGAATCCGGCAGCTTGAATTCGTCCCAGGCGATTTCATGGCCCGATTTAGCCCACAGAAAATTCCGTTTCAAAATGAAACTCACTTCGAGGAAATATTCGACCCCCGGCTCAGGTTGAAACGCTTTTACCGGAATGGTCAATTCCTGGGTTCCATGAGGCGCGAGATCCAGCTCCGGAATTTTGCCGCTTTGCAGCACGCGCCCGTCTGCTTTCAAGCGCCATTCACCGGCGGCAATGTCCTTCAAATTCGTAAAGTCGTAATAGTTCTTCACTTCGATTTTACGCGCGGCGGAATCCACTGCCTGGCAATGGATGTACTGGTAGACGTGCTTTACGAAAAACAGGCCCGGGTGAGGCTCCCGATCCGGCGAGACCAGGCCGTTGCAACAGAAGTTGTCGTCGCTCGCGGTGCCCGGCGGCCCGAAATCACCGCCATAAGCCCAAAAGGTCTTCGTTCCGGCTTTTACCTTTTCAAAACGAGTCAGCGGGAGTGGTGCTTGAGGCTGACGCAAACCTTGATCCACCCAGTCCCAAATGGACCCGCCTTGTAGAAACGGCTTGGTATAGATCTGGTTCCAATACGACCAGAAATCGCCCGACCCATTGCCCATGGCATGCTCGTACTCGCACATGATGAACGGCCGGTCGCGCGGTTCGGATGCATACCTCGCTAATTCAGGCGGACGTGGATACATCGGGCAGACGATATCGGTGTAGGGCTTGCGGCCGGCGGGTTCGTAATGAACGGGCCTGCTCGGATCACGCTGGTGGATCCATTTTGAGTCGGCCTCGAAGTTCGGCCCGTCGCCGGCCTCGTTGCCGAGCGACCAGATGATGATCGAAGGATGATTCTTGTCGCGCTCGACCATGCGGACCGTGCGGTTCAGGTGGGCATCAGCCCACTCGGGATTGCGCGCGAGGGTCTTTTCGCCAAAGCCCATTCCATGGCTCTCGATATTGGCTTCGTCCAGCAGATAAATACCGTAGCGGTCGCACAGGTCGTACCAGGCCGGTTGATTCGGATAATGCGAGCAACGCATGGTATTAATGTTAAAACGCTTCATGAGCTGGATATCTTTTTCCATCCCCTCAACGGTGATGGCCTGCCCGCGATCGGGATCGAATTCGTGACGGTCTACTCCTTTGATCAGAATTCGTTGTCCGTTGACCAGCAGGTTACCGTCATGGATTTCTACCTTGCGGAAGCCCACGCTCACCGGGACCACCTCCAGCGTCTTGCCCTCCGCACTCACCAAACTCAGCAGCAGCTTATACAAGTTCGGGGTCTCCGCCGTCCATTTCAGGGGGTTCGAAACCGCAGTGCTGCTCTCAACGGTAGCCTCCTCTCCAGCGCCCACGTGCTTTTGCACTGCGGGCGGCATAAGGGATTTGCCGGCTTGATCCAGCAACTCCGCCTTGAGCGTGAGATCCGCGGCGGCGGCGCCGTAGTTGCTTAGATGGGCGGTAATCTTGAGCTGGGCGTCACGGTATTGGCCGTCGAGTTCCGTTTTGACTTCGAAATCGCGAATATGCTGATTGGGCGGAGACCACAGGTACACGTCCCGGAAAATCCCGCTCATCCGCCACATGTCCTGATCTTCGAGGTACGAACCGTCGCTCCAGCGAAAATTCTCCACTGCCAGAACATTTTCACCAGGGACAAGGTACTTGGTAACATCGAATTCCACCGGTGTGCGGCTGTCCTTGCCGCAGCCGACCTTCTGGCCGTTAAGCCACAAAAAGAAAAACGAGTTTACACCATCGAAGGTCAGGAAGACGCGGCGCCCAGACCAGTCTTTGGGAACGGCGAAAGTGTGGCGATACGCGTTGATGGTGTTGTTCGGCTCATCATCGGGTATAAAAGGCGGATTAGGCTCGGCCCCGTGCCACGTCCAGGGATAGCGGATGTTCACGTAGATGGGGATGCCGTAGCCGGACATCTCAACATTGGATGGCACCTCGATATTGGGCCAGGCGTGGTCGTCAAAACCACGCGCCCAGAAGCTATCCAGCCGGTGGGCCAAATTTGCTGAATAGTGGTACTTCCACTGGCCATTGAGTGAGCGGTAAAATGGCGATTTGTCGCGTTCGTGGTTGTTAACCAGTTCGACCCGTCGTGCCGTCCGAGCATCCGGGCACGCTACCATGGTTGCGTGCGGTGCTTCGTTATTCTGGCCGGTCAGTTTGGGATCCTGCCATTCTTTCAAATCGCCTCCCGCGGTCCCGGCCAGGAGGTTGAGCGCGCCAAAAACAGCGACTAGGAGAAATGCCGAAAAAGTTTTCATGGGGTTCAATCTTGAGCTTTCACTATGGTTGCACCGGCAGGAACAGTATTTCGCGGAGCCATGCCGCTGTCCAACACCTTTCCTGGCGGAGGTCAGCATCGCCCTAATTGCTGGATTGCGGATTTCACCGATAAAGACCTTAGAGCGTGTTTGGAAAAGCCTCTAAACTGTAGCAGCCGCCGTGACGAGGCGGACGGTCCCTTATAGCTGCGAACGTGCCGCTGCCTCACGCCGAAGGCGTGGCGCTTACCAACCCAGGGCAAGCGAGGGACGAGCGCCGCCCTGGGAAAACGGATTAAATAAACCGGTGGCGCCCTGAAAGGGCACCGGGGGTTGCTGCGCCCACGCAGGGCGCAACGGTTCAATCGGGGCGTTTTTTTCCCCGGGTGCTGCCCTGGGCTGGTACGCGCGCACGCCTTCGGCGTGGAGACAATTGAGCGTTCATGACTTCGGGCGTTGGTCGCCGTTTCCCGGCATCCGCCTCGTCACCTCGGCGGCTACGGCGCGACGGATATCCAGGAATGATCCGTTCGTAGCAGCCGACGTGAGGAGCTCGCATTTCAAAGGCCTTCCGCAAAGATCAGGGCCTGCTCACGTCGGCTCCCACAATTTTAAAGCGGGCTCTCAGCTTTGCCGCGCTCGACTGTTATCCGCAGGGCGCTACAATGGTGTCATGACAGAACGACTCCTCCAGGTCGGTTTGGTCGTACTGCTTTCCGGCCAAACACTGTGTCGCGCCGCTATTCTGCACGTGGATGCCCGCAAGCTCTTCGAGGACTCCGTCACCCGCTCCCTGGCTCTAAGCGAGAACAGCGCTGAAATCCAACTCGAAAGTGGAGAGCTTTTCGAAGATGACGGTCCCGCCTCCGGCCACTCTTATCTGCAGCCTGATAATCGCGAGCAACTCACGCGGGAGACCTGGATCAAAAAGGAGCTGCTCATTCCAAATCCTGCGGCTCGCGCTGCCTATCTGGTGATTCTATCCGAAGAGCCCGTTGAAATCGTCCTGAATGGCAAACCGCTGCAGCTTGGGCCGAACCTAAGTGGCCGTAAATCGCACAAGGCCTTTGCCTTTCCCCCCGAACTGCTCCGAACCGACCGTAACGAGGTCATCTTGCGGAATTCCGGCAAGGTATGGATTGCCAGAGACGATGAATTCGCCCTGGGCTCGCGCACGCGCACCAAGCATCCGAACCGCAGCGCGAAAAGCATCGATGGCGGCAAAACGTGGGATTACGAGCATTTGGGTCCAGACGGTAAACTCGACGGTGAATATGGAGTGCGAATCTTTCTGGATCATTACCGCTCTGGCGGATCGCTGACAATGCCCGTGCTGGATGTCGGCAACCTCGAAGGCAAAACGATCCCCGAACTGGTTGCCGAAACGGGTCCGATCAAAGTAGGTTTGGTGGGTGAGCCTGGACCCGCCGGCCATATTTCAATTCGGGCGCGAACCGGCACCACCTATGTGCCGCGACAGAAATCCTGGTCGGACTGGCAAATCCTCGGCGAGACCGGTGGGATCCTGCGCAGTCCTCGCGGTCGTTACCTGCAAATCGCGGTCGACCTCGGGTCGGACGATCCACTCCGGAGTCCAAAGGTGCGAGGCCTTACCGTGGAGGCAGCCCCGCATGACTCGACAGCCTGGACGGCGCGCGTTCGCGTTCTGGACGAGCACAATGAACAAATCGTCCGCACCGCGATGCCCTTCGAGTACGAGCCGCTCGATCATCCGAGCCTCAAGAAATTGCGCGAGCAGTACAAATTGGACGAGGTAACCCGCGGGGCGACCAACGAGCTCGATTTGATGCTGCGGTTGGCCCAATGGGTTTGCAACTACTGGGATTGGCCCAATCACATCACCGAGCAGTATCCTCCCTGGAATGCGTTGGAGATTTTGAATTCTTACCGGGACGGCAACCCGACCGGCGGTTTTTGCCTTCAATTCAACCTCGTGTTTCTGCAAGCGTGCGAGAGCTACGGGTTTAATGGCCGCATGACCTCCATCAGCCAGGGCCGCTGCCAGGAACAGCACCCGGGCGGGGGCCACGAAATTGTCGAGCTCTGGTCTAATGAGTGGAAGAAATGGATCTATGTGGATGGGGCGCTGGCTTGGTATATTCTGGACGAGAAAACGGGCACCCCGCTTTCCATTTGGGAGCTGCGCCAGCATCAGTTGCCAACCCTGCATGGCAAACCGGTCGAGCCCGTGCGGGTCATCGAGGCCAAGCGAACCAGGAACAAGCAGTTTACCTGGAACGGCCTGGCCGCGCCCGAACCGCTCAACTGGTATTTCGAGTTGCGCATGATTCCTCGCAGTAACTTTCTGCAGGAGAAAGCGCCTGTACCGCTTAACCAGGGTACCGACGAATGGTCCTGGACCGGCCACTACGTCTGGTCAGACACCGAAGTGCCTGCTGGTTTTTTGTTTGGAAATCGAGTCAGCAAGCATTCGGATTTCGAATGGACTCTCAACCAGGCGCATTATGTCCTCGAGCCCACCGGCCAGCCCGGCAGCTTGCGCGTGCATTTGGATACCGAGACGCCCAGCTTTGAGATCTTCCTGGCCGAAATTGATGGCGGCGAGAAAAAGCCTGTCGGCTCTGATTTCACATGGACTTTGCACCCGGGAAAGAACGAGCTGCGCGTTGTCCCGCGAAACGTCGTTGGCCGCGAAGGAATCTCCAGCTGGATAACCATGGAGTACTCACTGGAATGAGACTGCGGCTGGTTGAATGGGCGCGCGAACTTCCCTGTCCGCAGAGACGTCCGGATCCTGTGAGGGCCGCGGGAAGGTTGCGGGTCAGCCGGTCATCGAACGTTGCTGCGGGCAGGAATGCCCGCGCGCCGGAGTGCGGAGTTCCCACTCCGCACGGATCGGCGGATCGTATTTGGCCCAGGGAAACTCCCGACACCAGCCGGTTGTCGGACGTTGCTGCGGGCAGGAATGCCCGCGCGCCGGAGTGCGGAGTTCCTACTCCGCACGGATCGGCGGGCCCAGGGAAACTCCCGGCATCAGCCGGTCATCGGACGTTGCTGCGGGCAGGAATGCCCGCGCGCCGGAGTGCGGAGTTCCCTGTCTTGCAGCGGACTGGGCACCGCACTTGGCCTCGGGGAAATATTTCATGACCACAAAGCTTCTTTTCCTTTCCGTTTCGCTGGCTTTTACGTGTCTTCAGGGCCGCGCCGCCATTTACATTGTCGATCAGGACGCTCCCGGGGCCGCCGACACAAATCCCGGCACTGAAGCAAAGCCGTTCAAAACCATTCAGCACGCGGCAGATCTCAGCCAGCCTGGGGACGCGATCTTTGTCATGACGGGGCATTATCCTGAGCGGGTCAGGGTGAAGAATAGCGGCGTGGAGGGCCGCCCCATCACCTTTGGCGCGAGGCCGCGCCGATCCGTTGTCCTGTCCGGCTTCGATTTACAAGCCAGTTTCATTCGCGTGGAAGGTTTTGAGATCACGGCCGATAAGCCGGCTGTGGCGGTGCAATTGGGCGGGAGCCGCTGCCAGGTTCTCGACAATTACATTCACGACATGATGACCGCCGTCGCGGGGACTGTTGGGAAGCCGAACGCCGACGGGACCACGCGCGATTACACGGCCGTCGCTCACAACCGGATCGCTTATAACAAGGTTTACCACTCCCAATACGGTTTCATGCTCGGCGGAAACGACTGGCTCGTGGAGAACAATGAGGTAAATCGGTTGTTTATGTACACGCCCGGCAACAAATATGACGATTGCGATTATTCGCGTTTTTTCGGCAGAGGCTGCGTCGAGCGATGCAACTATTATCACGGCAGCACCGCTTCGGAAATTCGCGTCGCTCATGTCGATTGTCTGCAGACCTTCACGGTGAATGGCGAACTGGCCCAGGATCTTTTGTTCCAGAACAACACTTGTTTCGACTTCCACCAGTTATGCATGGTCGAGAGCGCGCCGCACCTGGGCAGCGTCAGCAACTGGACGCTGCGCGGCAATATCGTGTCTGCCAACTCGCCAACCATGAGCGGCGGCTGGGGCCCGGACATCATCCAGACTTTGAATGTCACCATCGATCACAATACGATTTCGACTGTCCGGTGGGCTGCCATTGGCCTGCGCGGAAAGGAATCCACCGGCGGCCTGATCCGGAACAACATTCTCTGCGATGCCGAGCGCGCGATTATCGACGGCGACAAGGATTTCAGCGCCGCCAATCCGGTGAGTGAGTTTAATTTAACTTTCAAAACCTGGGCCGCGCCGGGTGAGAAAAACCTCAACGGCAAAGACCCCTTGTTTGTCGATCCGGCAAAACGCAACTTTCGCCTGAGACAAGGCAGCCCCGCGATCGGCGCCGGTGAAGATGGTTCGACCATCGGCGCGTTGGAATACCCCAATACCTATTACGTTGATCCGCGGCATCCCGCCGCAGCCGATGAGCCGGCTTGGGGCTATCCCGCAGTGCCCCTTGCCAGCTTGGCCAAGGCCTGCGCACTGGCGCAGCCCGGTGAAACAATCGTTTTGCGTGGCGGTGTCTACCGCGAGGCGCTCCGCCCGCAAAACGATGGCGTCACTATTCGCGCGATGCCGGGGGAAACTGTTACACTCAGCCGCGCTGACTTAATCGACGGCTGGAAACGCGCGACCGACGGAACCTGGTCCGCTCCATTAAACTCGCGTCCAAATCAAGTTCTTCGCGACAACGAGCCTTGGAACGACTTCAGTTACGATCCCACCGCCAAACGCATTACCGTAAAGGCCGGTGATCCACGGCTCCATTTGTTCGAGACCGTTGTCCGCGATCAAGCCATCGACCTGACGGGGAAAAAGGACTTCAAACTCGAGAACGTTGCTGTCGACGGGCCGGTGCCCCAGTCGAAATAGATTGCCTTACGCCTCGCTGCTGGCCAACGAGCTGACTGTAAAATCACATAACCTGTGAGCGGCTGGGCAGGCTGCACAGTGCCCCCGGACCAAGTGCAGGGGTGGAAATCGCCGTGCCCTAGGGCTATTGCGGTGTGACTCTGAAGAATCGCCTCGAGGGGAATGGACCATCGTGGAACCATTCCACAACACCACCATTATTCGTCACGGTTATCACTGGCACCCAGTCCGAGAGGTTGGTTGAGGTCTGAAGCAGGGCCGCGCTGCCAACCGGCACCGCTAGCTGCCACGTGTAGCTTAAGAACAGTTGCCGTGTATAGGTCGGGGGGTGGGCAGAGGTCAGTCGGAGCCGAACTGATAATGGCTTGGCCGCGCCTGCCGAGAAACTTGGGTAAGACGTCGGCGGATTGGTGGTCTGATCGAAAGAACCCCACTGAGCGGGAATGAACTCCGCACTCTTGTCCGGAGCGGGTTCTTGCGTAACCACATAGCCGCCTATTTGATGGAATGTGATGTTCACCGGAGGAACAATGACACCTGGACCGAGCAGGCTACCACCCCCGTTCAAGCCCGCATTGTTGATCCAACTTGAAGTATCGCTTCGGACGACCAGCGACGTCTGAGATTTGTTTCGCCCAGTGTCATCAACCATAAACAGGAAATCCGGCCCCTGTACCACACGTTCAAGTTGCTGGTGAATGATTTGGCCATTGGTAACGTACGCATCAGTAAAGAAGTTGGTCAGCACTTCAAAAGCGCCCGCCGCGTTTGTGGGGTGTGGGATGAAGGTAATTTTGTCCACGCCAGGTCTGAGGGCAACGTTTACAAAATTCCCGTCTGGCACGGCAGCTTGCACCCCTGGTAAAACGCTTTCAGTAATTAAGCCATTGGTCGAAAGCAGAAATGCTACGCCAGCCATGTCATCGTAGGTCAACCCTGTATAAAAAGAACCTGGGCTGCCGACTAATGAATAAAACGGGCCTGGGCTGCCGATTACTGCACCGTCCGCCACCGCATTCTCTGGCTTGGCAACCGGATCTACATCAAATTCCGCAACGTCTACCCACGCCGGAATTCCATCCGGCCCAAGGCCTGTGTACCAGATGTAACCGCCGAAGAGCCTGCCGTTAACAGAGTCAGCCCCGACCCAGCAAAGACCCTTTGTATGTCGATCCGGCAGAACGCAACTTTCGCCTGCAAAGAGGCAGCCCGGTTGTAGGCGCCGACGAGGGTGGTTCCACGATTGGCGCGTTGGAATTTCCAGATGTTTATTATAATTCGCGCTATCCCCGGGGAAACCGTCACCCTGAGCCGCGCTGGCATTATCGAGGGGTGGAAACGCGAGACCGACGCCACGTGGTCCGCTCCGCTAAACTCGCGCCCCAATCAATTGCATCCTGTTCGATCAAAGCACGCCCGTACCTCTCCGGCGCCACCTTTCCGGCCATACCATCTCGTGGTGACTAGTCTATTTGCCTCGGGCTTGCAATCGATTCCCGGCGGAGTCGATTATCGTGGGAGTGATAACCGCCAACAAACGTTTCCGTTGCTCGCCGAGCCCGTCGTGGCCCTCCAGTGGTTCATCCATTTGGCCAATCACCAGTGTCTGCCCATCAAGGACAGTTGCATCGGCGGTCACTTTTCTGGTTCTAAAATGCGGCAAAGCGAATGGGACTGATTTCCTTTTGCCATCGATGTAAACCCGTACCTGGTTGGTCCGTTCATAGTAGCTCAAGTCGGTCATGCTGGCCGTTGCGTTTAGCTCAATCTGCCACGTGTCGCCCGAAGGCAGGGCGATCGCCACGGCGTCGAGCTGGGGGCCAAAAGGTATTTGCCCTTCCAAATAGACTGCCCCAGGCTTTGTTGTCGCGGACACGCCCGGTGGCCGAAGCGCCTGAGGGTTCACATTGGTGGCGATGGTTTTGAGATCGACAACCTGGATTTCGAATGGGCGTCCGTTCAGCGTCGTGACAGATGCCTGATTCAGGAACCTAACCTTGTCGTTCGACCGCAGAGCTTTTCGGAATACAGACCACTGTTGCGAAGTCAAACCCGCGGCCGGACTGGATCGTTTATCAGCGAGATGGTTCGTGGTTTCGAGCAGGTCCCAAACCGGTTCGGCGAACTCCTCTGGCACCTCGAAGAACTCGACTTTCAGATTTATCTGAGGCGATTCAATGTTGAGTACCTGCACGGCTGCTTCAATCTGATCCAGGTCCTGAAGGGTCGCATGGATGAGCAAGGTGCCTTCACGCTCATTAAAATCAAGCGACTTGGGCGGGCCCAAGTTGACGCCCATGGATCCGAAGAACGCGCGAGCCAATTCCTGTTTATTTCGAGGTGCGCCCGGCCGAGGCGAGCCAATGCTGAAAATGTCGAAAAGTCTCTCCAAACGCTGACCGAATATGTCGGGATCGACTTTGATTATTCGGGTGTACAGGGGCCGGGGCTGGTCGGTCTTCCATTCAAAAACAACACCATCACCCCGCAGCGCATATTGAATAGGCTTATCGGCGACCTTAACAATGGCATCGAGAACGTCTCCAAGGCGGACGTCGAGGAGTGTCGGCAGGATTTTGATTCGGACCGCGGAGAGATCCGTTGGGTCAGCCTCGCCCGGGCCTGGTCCGAAATGATTCGAAACCGGCTGCATGCTGAAATGAAGGCCAACTTTAGCCAGGTCCCGCTCCTGGGCCTGGTCATTCAAATAACGAATGACCTCACCTAACGGAAGATTGTCGAACTGGATATCGTGGAAACGGACGGTGCGCAACTTCCTCAGAATTGTAGTGAGCCGGCCTGTGCTTTCGGTGGAATTGGTGGGGGTGAAGTTCGGTATGAACTGTAGTTCCGAAGGGGGAGCGTCGTTCTTCTGGGATATCCGGTAGCGAGTTTCAGCGATAAGGTTCAAATAGTAGTAGGCGGCCTGATTTGTCCGGTCCAGCTTGAGGATGGCCATCAGCGTTTGTTCTGACGCGTCCAATCTCCCTATCTTGAACAAGTGTTTGGCCTGCTCCAGCAAGATACCGAGTTCGGATTTGCGCGAGAGAGCGCTGGCTCCGGCTTTGTCATCATTGCTCAAAACCAACGGCGGCTCAGGCGAAACAGAACTTAAGATTTGATCCGTGGAGACGGCGATGTCAGTTGCAGCGAAAGGGCCTGGAGCCTTGGCGGACAAAACGCCGTTCGAGGCGGGGGCGATGCCGGCCGGGGCGCCAGGCGTAGCCTGTTGAAGCAGCAAGTTGCCCAGATACCAATCGAATTTCAGCGCGCGCGTATCGACTGGAGTAATTGGCACAGGTGGAACGACGGCAGATGAAGCTTCGGGCTTGGGTGGGATCGCCGTGGCCCGGCCCATGGGCAGGGCCACGGCCCCAAAGCCGAGGACGCACAGCGCCGAGACGAGCGTGAGCCCGGCTGTTCGGGGAGGATGAAAGTCGATTAGCCTCTCAATTCGCCAACGACGAGTGTTCTGGGATTCAAGAATGCCCACCAGGCCAAGCCGTGCCAAGGGGCGTTGCAGAACAAGCCTGGCAACTTGGATCAGAGTGAGTGCATAGACATCTGAATCATGGCGCAGCGCCAACATCACCGCGTCATCAACTGCCTCCTCACGGGCGTGCCGGATGCGGGCGTTAGCGAGCCAGACAAGTGGATGCCACCAATAAATAACTTGGAGCAGTGCCTGGAGACAATGGATCCATAGGTCACCCCGCCGCAGATGAATTGCTTCATGCAGCAGGATGGCGCGCAGTTGGCTGAGAGTGAGTTGCTCGACCAAGATATGCGGCAGCAGGATGATCGGACGGAACAGGCCGCAAACCACAGGCGTTATGGAATCTTCAATTAAACCCAGCCTGACCGTACGCCGAAGGCCGGCAGAGTGGCAGATCTGCGCGAGCAACTCACGCAGATGTTCAGGAGCAGCAGCGGCGCGTCGGGTCTCGCGCCATACTCGCCACCATTGGCCCAGCATCCATAACAGCAATCCACAGCTTGTGCCGCCCCACGCAAGCAAAACCCAAGCCGAACGCGAAATCTGAACCGGGGTCCGGTCTGGAGGCGGCGGAAGGTTTTGCAACGGGAGACTCGGAACGCCGACCGGTCCATAAGTCAAAACCAACCTAGTTGCTGGTTTATGGTCGGCCTGAGGCGGAAGTGAGGGACGCACCCACCAGCCAATTCCGGAAGGCAAAGCGAATGAAGGCGGGAGCAGCAGCTTCAGCAATACTGTAAGCCATAGGACGTAGCGCACCGCCGCCCGTAATCTTCGGCGTAGCACCAGATCCAAGGCGAGCAGCACCGCAATGAGCGCGCTCGATTGCCAAAATGCCGGCCAGGCCACGCTCAGGGCCTCGTTTGCCGAACGGTTAAGGAACACGATGAGAGGATTCATATTGTTTGGAGAGCATCACTCCTTGGCTTTCTTCTTTTTCGCTTCAATCAAAGCCTCGAGGTCGGAAAGGTCCTTGGGTGACAGGGGCCCGGCGTTGAGCAAACACTGGACCATTGGTGTGAGGGCGCCGTTAAAGGCATGCTTGAGCGCGTACAGCAGTTCCCCGCGCTGCGCCTCTTCCTGGGTAACGGCGGCATGGAACTCTGTTACCTTGCCCCTCTTTTCCGCAGTCAGGAGACCTTTGCCGACCATCCGGTCCATTATGGTGCGGACGGTGGAATAAGACCATTGGGTTTGCCGCTCGAGACGATCTTGAATCGCCGTGGCCGTGCAGGGCTCTCTTTCCCAGACGGCCTTGATAATCGTCCACTCCGCTTCGGTCAGCTCGACAGTTCGTTTAGGCATAGCAACTGCGAGTATCCTTTACATCTGTAGAGGTTGTCAACAGAAAAGCTCTACATTTGTAAACATTGGGCGTTCCGGATGGGCGCTCCCGAGCCGGCTTTTAAACAATCGCCACACCTCAAATGGGGTGGGAGCGTCCTCGTCCCAGGCTTTGCTCCCGGCACGGGCAGCATCCGGGGACGAGGACGTCCCCGCCCCGTTCCGGGGGTTTCGAAATCTCGGGTTACGTGTGAACCCTTCCACGTGCCTGGCAGTTTTTCGGTCTTAATACCAAACTTCATTGGCGATAGAACATCTTATTGACAAAACAGTTGGCAAATTTTATTTTTGCCCCTACGTCTTAAACAAGAGGTCTGATATGAAAGCCCTTGCTGCGCGGCAAAACATTCGAGCGCACCCTTTCGCCCCCCGTGACGATCTTCTTTGCCGGCAGTCAAACTAGAAAGGACAAAACATGAACAAAGTGATGCATGCAGTGGTTTTGCTCGTTTTCGGCGCAGCTTGTGGGCTGCTATTGCTGATTTTAAAATTGCCTTCGATGGTTGTTCCCGCAATCGCGAGGCTGCCCTCGGTGCCGCCCGGACAAGCTGTTTTGCCAGCTTTCACCCGGGTTTGTATGGCGGTTGGACCGGTACTTGTCGGGGCGCTTGCTCTTGTGGCTCTCGGCTATTGCATCTATGTGTGGGTGCGGAAGGCGGAGCGGCCACCGTCCTGGACGGGATTTCTGTCGACGACGATGTGCGCCTTGGTCCTGGTGCTGTTGCCAAGTATCGTGGCGATCTACATACCGCTGGTGGACTTCCTTAACCGTTCCACGATTTCTCTTCCGAAATGAACACAATGCGCAGGCGGCTCCGGTTTTTGGGGTTCTGTTTGTCTTGAGCTGGATGCGCAGACCGCCGGCCCCAAGTGCTCCGACGGAGTAACGCGACGGCAGCGTCCTGGAAAAGTGTTCCGTACTCCCTCCGCCACGGCAAGAATTACGATCAACTTTGCAGTGACGGGCACGTTGAAGCCATCGCCCCCGCTCTCCTTTTTAGTCCAGCAATCACTTGTCACAATTTCCGGTTTTATTTCCCCACTGATTTGCTGATAATGCGCTGGCGCTCAGAACCGTAAACTAATCATGAAACCCTTCCTGCAAGTCTTTCTCATATTTCTCGTGATAGCTCCGGCCGGGAGCGCACCAGGCCAGACTTCCCCAAGCACGAATCGGCCTGCTCTGATTCTAACCCCCGCGCCCGCGGCTACACCGCGGATCAACGGCGCGCGGATCTTCGGCGTCAGGCCCGGCCATCCTTTCCTCTTCACGATCCCGGCCACCGGTGATCGTCCAATGACGTTCGAGGCTGAGGGTTTGCCCTCGGGCCTAATCTTGGATCCAGAAACCGGCCAGATCAGAGGGGTAATCGCCCAACCGGGCGAGTATCACCTGGTCTTGCGCGCCTCAAATAAGCGCGGCAGCGCTTCGCGCCCATTCAAGATCATTTGCGGCGAGACCCTGGCCCTTACACCGCATATGGGATGGAATAGCTGGTATGTCTGGGAGAATCATGTCACGGACAAGATCATCCGTGATGCCGCCGAGGCAATGGTTCGCAGCGGGCTGATTAATCACGGTTATCAGTACGTGAACATTGATGACTGCTGGGCGGTCAAGCCTGGCGCCTCGGACCCATCGCTAGGAGGCGCAGCGCGCGATGCCCAGGGCAAAGTCAACGCCAACGCGCGTTTTCCAGACATGAAAGCGCTCACTGATTTTATCCACACCCTGGGCCTCAAAGCGGGCATCTACACGTCACCGGGGCCGCTCACCTGCGCCGGGCACGTTGGCGCCTACGAACATGAACAACTCGATGCCCAACGCTTCGCCGAATGGGGATTCGATTTTTTGAAATATGATTGGTGCTCGTATGGCGATCTTGCCAAAAACCCCAGCCGCGTGGATTTGCAGAAGCCCTACCGCTCGATGGGGCAGATTTTGCGTCAGCAGAACCGCGACATCGTGTTGAACCTCTGCCAATACGGCATGGGCAACGTATGGGAATGGGGTAAAGAAGTCGGAGGCAACAGTTGGCGCACGGCCGGCGATCTCGGAGGGAGTTTCGAGGGCATCCCCGCGAGTCTTTTTCGCGATGGCTTCGACGTCTATGCGCGAAACCAGCTCGAGAAGTTTGGTGGGCCCGGTGGTTGGAACGATCCCGATTACCTGTTGCTCGGCTACCTGAGCAACTGGAAAGGCCAAACTGTTCCAACACCGCTCACACCAGATGAGCAATACACTCATGTGTCGCTCTGGGCGCTGCTGGCCGCTCCGCTGATCTTGAGCGGCGACATAACCCGGCTGGATCCCTTTACGCTTAGCCTGCTCACCAACGACGAAGTTATCGACGTGGATCAGGATCCCCTGGGCCGTCCCGCTCGCCGCATATCAAAAGAAGATTCTCTTGAAGTCTGGGCCCGGCCCTTGCAGGACGGGAGCCAGGCGGTCGGTTTATTCAATCGCGGCGAGCAATCCACCGGCGTAACCGTGTTTTGGAGAGACCTTGGAGTAACCGGCAAAAAACTGGTGCGCGACCTCTGGCGACAAGAAAGCCTTGGAGTGCGTAACGATCAATTTCAGACTGTCGTCCGCCCGCATGGAGTTGTTCTGGTTCGGGTGGAGTGACCTTGATCCCAAGAAAGACCTGGATCACTCGGCCCACTTCGCACCAAAAGCGCCGCAAAGCGGCGCACTCCAAAACCTGCGCAGTCCGAACGGTTCCGAGGGAGGCGTTCCCGTCCGCTCAGCCGAAAATGGCCTTGTAATTATCCAGGCAACGCTTGGCGGTCTCGAACTCTGAAAAGCGGCTGCCTTCCTGTTCGATTAGGAAATACTCGCTGCCGCCCACAGATTTGCCCGCCTCGATCAGTTCTTTCCACGGCGTGACACCTTCCCCGAACAGCACGCGATAGCCTTTGTCTTTCTCCGGCGCCCAATCCTTGAGGTGCATGGTTTTGATGCGGCCCGGATTGGCTTTAACCCACGCCACCGGGTCGGCGCCGGCTTCTTCGCACGTGCCAACGTCCAACTGCAGCATGAACTCTTTGGGAGTATTGGCGGCGAGGATCTCAAGGATGCGCTGGCCGTTGTCGAGCTTGGCCCATTCGGCCTGATGATTGTGGTATCCGGCGCTTAATCCATGTGGTTTTAATTGTTCGACTGCGCTGGTGAGGTCCTCGCAGAGCTTCTTCCACCCGTCGACTCCTTTGGCGCTTCCGGGAGCGCTGGCCAGCACAATATAGCGAGCGCCTAGAATTTGGTTCAGTTCGATTGCATGAGCCAGATTGTCCGGCGAGGAGAAGGACTCAAAACCGTTATGGGTCGAGTAACAGCGCAGGCCGAAATCGTCCATTTGGGCCCGGACCTCTTTGGCATAGATGGGCGTCCATTTGAAGTAAGGGGAGTAAAACTCGACGACTTCGTAGCCGGCCTTGGCGACTGTTTTGAGGGTATTGGGCAGGTCGCGGCTCAGCTCGTCGCGGACCGAATAGAGCTCCAAGCCGATCGGATAATGCTTGGGCCCCGTTGCGGAAGCACTGGTAGCCTCGGCCGCAGAACTGCGAACCGAAACTTGTGCCGCGAGAGCGGCGGGGATGGCGCCGGAAATGGCGAGAAAGGTTCGCCGGGAAACGGATGCGTGGGTTTTCATAATGATTTAATGGACTCAAGTGGCCGAGGGGTGTCCTCGGATTAATACAACGCGAGCCTACAGAAGAATGCTGGAAAAACAAGGCGGCCCGATCTGCACCAGGCCGCCTTGCCTAACCAACCTAACAACTACCACAATAACCCCGCACAAATGATACGCCCCTGCCCCGGCCGGTGCAAATGGAGCGTCCGGCCTGCCCTTCGAAACGCCTTGATATAAAGTATTTATCAAACGTACAAAAACCGAAAGGCAACCTTCTATCACCAGTATTCATCTCGTCAGCCCTGAAATGCTCGCACGGCTCTCGATTTGTCCCAGGGAAACTGGATAGGGGCGGGGACGTCTCGTCACGGGGAGTGATGTGAACCACCGCCCGCAGTACTCAGGGCCCGAGCAGGACGCGGTAGAACCGGGCAGAGTTGGTGGCGCCAGGATCGACGATCTTAAACGGGCTGGCCGCACCATTGGTCACGTACAGCGTGGTCCAATTGGCCGGGCCTAGAGTAGTGGCGTACTGCACGGTATAATTCTGCGCCGGTGCTCCATTAATCAGGAACTGCCAGGTGTGGCCGGCCAACAACGCGGCGCCAGTCAGACTCGGGGAACTTTCACTGAAATTAAAAAAGTACTGATTAGTCAGCGTGTCGTAGTAAACCGTCCGTATGAGTCCGATATTAGCCCACGCATAAACGCTGTTCGGCGAATACGAGTACGAGGTAGCAGGTGAAGACGCTTGCGAATCGAACAGGTTGCCATTCTGGTCGAACAGGTCGACTCGCGTTGTGGTGATAAAAGCAGGAATGCCGGCAACTGGGTTGCCATTCGCATCGCGATAGCTCCAGGAAACTTTGCTCAACAATCCATTGCTGATGGTGATGGTCGGCACCGGGACGTCCATCCGCGAGTTCACCTGGGGGTCGGGCACTTGGAACGTGTTGACAATATTGCGATACGAAACCATCCATTGGCCGCCCTGGGCCGTGGCTGGATTCTTCACCGGTTGAGACAAGTAAAAGACGTTGGTGCCGTTCTGCACGACCCCGAAGGTTGGATCGGCCGCCGAATTGGTCAGGCCCGATCCGGGTGGCCCGGTGAACAGAACAGTTCCAACCGCCGGCGGGTTGGTGTCATCAAACACCTGGAACATCACCCGATAGTTTTTTGGCGTAACCGGATAGCTCACTGCGGGCGTCATTCCGTGGCCGAACTCACCCACCACCCCCATGGCTTGGCGAAAGAAAATCGTCCCAATTGGCCCGCCGCCGACGATGAAATTGGCACTTTGGTTCCCGGAAGTCGTGTCAACGTTTTGGTTCTGGACTGAGGGATAACCGCGCTGGGTCAGGCCTTGGGAATCAACGCCGACAGACCAAACCCCGGCCAAAACCGGAAGCGAATAATTTCCATTGCCGTCAGTATCGGCGTTAACATTGAAATTGGTGCCATTGACCGTGGTGGAGGCGAAAACGCCGACGCCGCTGATGGGAGAATTGGTGGCGCTCTTCACCGTGCCGGAGATGGTCCGAGTCGACAAGGGCGCAACGTACAGAATATTTGAAATGCTGCTGCCATCCGTGACATTGAACTGAATTTGCGGCGCTACCAAATTGAGCGATGCCGCTGTTTGCGAGTCGAGCGAGAGGGTCCAGGTGCCTCCGGTCAAGGGAAAGACAAAGCTGCCGTCGGCACCCAACTGCGCATTTTGATTCGGCCCCGTGCTGGCGAAGACTATCATGCTTCCGTTGTTGATCGGGTTGTTGTTTCCATCGACCGCTCTTCCGGCCAGGTAAGCCGTGGCGCGCGTGGCGACCAGGTTGGTATGCAGCGCCTGTCCGGTGCCCAGGGTGGCTTGGGCCTGTTGGACGATGTAACCGGCCGGCAATACCGCTCCCTGGTCCACGCCGAAATACCAGGTCGCGTTCGAGGCCGGCAGGAAGAAATTGCCACTCGCGTCCGTGTAAACCGTGCTTTGGACGGTGTTGAGGCTGTCATTGCCGTAAAGACGCACCCCGCCCAATCCGACATTCTGATCCGTCTTCAATGTCCCATAAATCAGAGCCGTACCTTTGGTGAATGGAACAGTGACCCCGGTCACACTCGTGGTCGAGACCGTCACTTTGGTTTTGTTTTGCGCGCGGAGATAACCGCCCAGCATCGCCGAGTAGTCCGAAGGGTCCAACTTCCATTGACCGGCATTAACCGATAGGCTGAAATTTCCCTGCGCATCGCTGAATAATACCGCATAGTCGTTAGCATCGGAGGTGGCAAAGCACTGAACGCCCGGAATCCCGTGTCCGCTCGCCGTATCCACTATGCTGCCCGAGATATTCAGGCTACCCGCGGTTAGCGGAATGCTTACGTTAGTATCCACGCCGGAGATCGTCACTAAGGGAGAGGTCCCAAAATTACCGGTGTAACCTGGCTTAAACCCAATCACGCCGTACGTTCCATTAGTAACCTTCAGAGTGAAGTTGCCCGATGCATCCGCTGTCGTGGCTGAAACCAACTGTTGATCGTTGCCCACCTGCAGCAAAGCCGCCGCCCACGCAAACGGTATCGGCGACCCGCTGCTGGAAATCGTTCCGGTAATCTTCCGAGGTAAAGAAGCCTGCGTGATCGTGATGGATTGCTGGACGGCGGCGAATCGGGCTACCGGACTCGACACTCGAAAGATTTGAGTCCCGGCGCCGCGGCTGAACTCGGGGGAATTGGCGAAATCGAGAGTGGCAGTGATCTGCCCGTTCGCCACGAGATCGTTGTCGCCCGGAATATTCGTGTCGCGCACGCCTCCGATCGCAGCCCCCTGACCATCGGTCAAAAGAAAGCTCTGCACCCGGGGTTCACCGGCATCCACCACGCCGTTGCCGTTTGGATCCAGAAAATGCTCGACCAGCACGGTTTCACCATTGGTTAAGCCGCCAAGCTGCACGGTCAGTGTGCCGGAGTAGAGGTTGGAAACGGAGTTTGGAGCAACGGAGATGGTCGCCGCGCTCGCTCCGAACCCGAGGGCCAAGAGCACTCCGCAGCTCGCCACGCCGCACCGCGCCGGGCTGAACAAGTTCAGTTTCATATCGCAACTTTCGGGTTGGTGAAAAGCATAAATTCTCAATAAGTTGTTAGCAGTCAACGTACCAATCTCCACGATTTTGGCCTGAATCGGAAGGACGCGCTTCAACCACGGCCCGATTGGCATGACCTCGGCTCTCTGAACTCGCATCACTTTTAGGTGAAGCTTTTGTGCACCTGCTTTCCAGTGGCCGTTGTATCAGTCTGAATCAGTGTTCCTCGGTGGTTTTCAACCGCATTGTTTGGGCTATCGTTGAGGAATGAACCTGGTGCAAATTCTCCTCCCGCTGAATGACAACAAAGGCAAGCCGCTTCCGCGGGGGCATTACCGGGTCATCAAAACCGAGCTGGCGAACCGGTTCAAAGGCCTGACGGTTTACGGCCGCGCTCCTGCTGAAGGCATTTGGAAGCCAGGCAAATCAACCAAGATCGATGAAATCGTCGTCTACGAAGTAATGGTGCCCAGAATCAATCGCCAGTGGTGGAGGCAATACCGATCCAAGCTGGAGCGATTGTTTCGGCAGCAAAGCATCGTCATCCGAACGCAGGAGGTCACCGTGCTCTGAGTGGTGGGCGGACACGCGATGTCATTGCGGCCTCCGCAAAATCAACCGCAACTCCGCGGGCGGTTCATCTTCTCTTAAGGTAAGCAGGGTTAGCGTAGTGGCATGAACTGCTGTCAGTACAAGGCAAAGCAAAAGGTCCGGGTATTGCGCTTAACACGACTGTTTTGTTTTACCAGCAGCATCGCCTTCCCACTCTTGTCAGGGAATGCCTCTTCGTTTGATCTGGCCGCCGCGATCACCAAGCAACCGTCTGCAACGTCGTCTCAGGCTTTGTCCGGAAGCACCAATGCGCCCGTTCCAGTCATCCTGACCGAATACGCGAGTGATGGCTTGCACGTGAATTTTCACGGAGCTCCACTGAATTTGGTTTAACGAAAAGACACGGTTTGGCCCGCTCCGGCCACCATGGAAGAGGTTCAGGAGTACCGCTTGAAGTCTGGTAACAATTGAGGCCCGCCTCACTCGTCCGCTTTGGCGTCAGTGATCAGCCACAGATTAGAGATTACGCCGATTGCCGGAAACTACCCTGCTATCGGCCGAACTGGGAGGCTCCGTTTGCTCGTCACCCGGGAGCTGGCGAGGTGTAGGCGGAAAGAACCGGGTGTAATAACGGGCGGAGCGATAATAAGCCAGCTGGCCAGCGCGCCAGGCTGAAAGCTGATTGCGCAGCAGTTCGGCAATTTCCGGTTGCGTCTCCATCAGGTTCGCGGATTCGGCAGGATCGTGTTCCAGGTCGAACAGGTAACAATCGCCATTGCTGTTATCTTCGAAATACTTCCATCGTCCAGCGGCCACCAGTCCATCGCTGTTGACGATGCCATCGACGTGCACATACACGCAGCGCCGCTCGGCCGAAGGTCGGTTTGGCGAGAGCACGTCGATGCCTTGGAAATTGGGATGAGCCGCCAGCCCGAGACGAGCCAGAATCGTCGGGACCGCATCGATCAGTGAAGTGGGATAAGGATCGGCTTTCGGCTCGAAATAGTGCCTGCCCCACAGGACTAAGCCGGTGCGAATTGCGGTATTAAAGGGCAGCTTCGCGTGGCCGGCCAGGTCGTTTTCATAGAAGGACTCACCGTGGTCGCCGTAAATGGCGACAATCGTGTTCTGGTCGGCACCGGACTGATGGAGAAGTTGCAGGATTTCTCCGATCAACAGGTCGATTCCATGCATGGCATTGAAGTAGGTGTTGCGCACCTGTTCGTTGCTGGTCCGCGGGTATTCTCCGAATGCCCAGCCGGGCTCGACGCCACAGGGTTGAAACCAGTGCGCATCCTGGTTGGATGAGTGATAAGGGTAATGAGAATCGGCGAAGCTGATGTTGACGAAAAAGGGCTGCTTTTGCTCCAACCTCGGTTTGATCCACTCGATGGCGCTGGTTGCCGTAAGGCGGTCGGGCACCAGGAATGCCTGGACGTTCGCCGTGCGCTGCTCGGGATGCAGTTCGAGTTCTTTGAGTTTGCGCGAAGAGGAATCGACGAAGCAGTCCAGCGCCGGTGTGACCAGGAACGTGTCCATCCCGCACCAGGATTCGATATCCGAGGAAAACCAGCCGGTCGCGTAGCCGTAGGGCTTGAGCACGTCATAGATCAGCGTTTTCGGCCAGGGATCATCTGCCTGGTAAGCCACGAGCATATCTTTTCTCAAGGGGTACAGGGATGCGGGAATGCTGGGGTTGGAGAGACTGGTATGGCTGGCAGGCGCATAGGCGTTTTTGAAAAAAGTCCCCTGCCCGGCCAGCCGGTTGATCGTCGGAACGATTTCAATTCCCTGGCTCCGCTGGCCAACCAAGTCACTCCGAAAGGACTCGATCCTGAACAGGATAATACTGGGTTTGTCGGACATGGCAGTTGCCGGCTGGTGAAAGGGAGCAGAGCGCGGCTTGAGTTCGCTTTCCTCCAGGACGCGATCTTCGTACTGAGTTTGTCGCTGGAAGTCGTAGCAATTCAGGACAAAGGTGAGGATCGGGTCGAGGTTATAGGATAAGTGACTGGTCATTTTGGCTCGAAACGCTTTGTCGGTCCGGTTGAGCGAGGTGGTGGCGAAGGTAAAGGCCGCGCTGGCGGCGAGCCAAAGGACCAGGACTGTGCGGCGGCCCTTTACGCTGCCGAGCAGGTTCAATCCGTGACTCATTCGCCAGGTCTGGAGCACAATCCACGAACACGACACGAGCAGGAACAGGAGCACAATCACCAGCATCCACTGCTGAGAGCCGACCATATGAGTCCAGAGCCCGTGCGACATGTTTGCCTGAGCGAAACGCAGCAAAGAAAGATTCAGATAACAGCCAAGCACGTACCGAGTGACCAGGCTCAGGACTACAAAAGCCCATGCGCCGGCCACCAAAGTCGAGAACAGCACTTTTCTGCCGAAATTAAGCGGAGCCGGAATTTTTTTCTCCATCTCGCCAGCCACTCGGCAAAAAACTTCTATCCCAAACAGAACCGTCATCCAGAAGAAGGTAAGGAATGCGGCCGAGTAAACGCTGGCCGCAGTAAGACCGGTGCGGCTGCTGCGGTGCCAGTTGACGACGCTCCAAAACAGTTCGACGCCAAAGATTGCCGACAAGACGCCGACCGTGAACCACCAATTGCGCCGCGAGGGAAAGCCCGCGAGCGTGACTTCTCCTGAGCTGTTCTTTCTAACACTCATAGTTTTGCAGGTTTCTCTGGTTTAAATGCGGCGAGCACCCTCGAATCACCTCCGAGTGGCTTTCCGAATGTGCGGCGACTCTTCTGAGAAGTCAGACCGAGCTTATGGTAGCAGTATTGGTGCCAGACTCATAAGCGATGCGAATCGCTCCCGGGCGCATTCGCGACAGTTTTAGATTAGATTATAAAGAAGAGTAGCCGAGATTTTCCATCAACCCTCGACCCGGCGTGCTAGCTCGAAACTGCTCCCGCCGCCTGGATTACAACGGCGTCTTGCCCCCGGTCGCTCCCACCACCTCTCCCGTCATATACGATGAATCCTGCGAGGCCAGAAACACGAACAGCGGCGCTAGCTCCGCCGGTTGCGCCGGCCTTTCGAACGCCGTATTCTTCCCAAAATCCTTGGTCTTTTTCTGACTGGTTGTCGACGGGATCAGCGGCGTCCAGACGGGTCCGGGCGCCACCGCATTGACGCGGATACCTTCTTTCATAAGGCGCTTGGAGAGCGCTTTCGTGAAATTCACTATCGCCGCTTTGGTCGGCGCATACGCCAGCAGTTCCGGACTGGGCATGAAAGCCTGGATGGAAGCCGTGTTGATGATGGCGCTTCCGGGTTTCATGCGCGGCACCGCCGCTTTGCACAAGTAAAACATCGAGTAAAGATTGGTCCGGAAAGTCCGGTCGAGCTCTTCGCTGGTAATTTCCTCGAGCGATTCGTAGCTCATCTGGTAAGCGGCATTGTTCACCAGCAAGTCCAGCTTGCCACATTCTTTGACGGCGTTATCCACCAGCTTGCGGCACCATTGTTCATCCTGGACGTCTCCAGGCATCGCCACCGCCTTTCGCCCCTCGCCTTCGACCCAACGGACTGTTTCCCGAGCGTCCGCTTCTTCCTCCGGCAGATACGAGATGACCAGATCGGCCCCTTCGCGCGCAAAGGCGATGGCTACGGCCCGCCCAATGCCACTGTCACCGCCGGTGATCAGGGCGCTTTTCCCCGCCAATTTGCCCGCGCCGCGGTAACTCTGCTCTCCGTGATCCGGCTTGAGGCGCATTTTGTCTTCACGCCCCGGAAAATCCTGCTCTGGTTCGTCGAACGGCGGTTTGGCTCCGCGCTCTTTTGGGTCTGATTTACTTTGTTTAAAACGAGGTTGGCTCATGTTCCTCCATTACCGGGAATCCCCGGTCGCTGGTCTGAACATCGGACCTCCCGCACCCTCTGGAAATGGGGTGGGGTCTGTAGTTTGAACCATGCTGGCGCGACATTGATGAGACGTTGATGCGCAGTCTTAAAATCGTCTTCTTTCTCCTCCTCCTCTGAGTGAGTAGTCTTAACATCGTCCTCTTCCTCTTTCTCGGTTCTTGTGCCTTCTGTGCCTCTTTGCGGCCTTCCTCACCCGAACCCGCCGAACTGTTCCGAAATTAACGGGAAGCCAGCGACAAAAACCACGGTGTCGAAGCGAGCCCGCCCCAACCATCCGGACTGTGGTTCGCGAGAAAGATATTCCTGAGGGTGGCATCATATGGTACCAGCGCAGTCCAAAGGACGCCGGGTGAGTTTTTCCACCGCGGATCGGGTTGTCCGCCGTCAATCCGCTGAAATTGGGCACCGTGAAGCTCGTGGTTCCACATGAAATCGCGATTCGTCGCTATCAGCTTGTCCAGGTCGCCTCGGCCGAAGACTAATCCGTGCTCGAAGGCCGAAACCATGCCTTCGACATCGATGCCGTAATAACCCCCGTTCGGATGCACGCCCACCCAATGCTTCGGAGAGCCGTCTGGTTTGTAATCCCATGGTCCCGCGGGTTCCCAGTAATTCCAGACAAAATATTTACCGTCCGCGCTCAGCTTAAGGCGCGATTTCATTAATTCGAACCATTGGGTTGCGCGGTTCCGATAGACCTCCCTTTGCGTCGCATCGTACATCGCCAATAACCAACGGGCGATATGGTTCTCCTTGTTGTCCGGATTGGAAAAGCCCGTGGTTTTCCTTTGGTCATAACCGGCCGACCATTTGCCCGTGCGCGGATCGATCCCGTAAGCAGGCACAACCCACAGGCCACCTTGCTTGACCTCTCGCCAGCAGTCTCGTGAGTCCCACTTGCGGAAGGTCTCCTCGGCAAATTCCACATAGCGGTCGGCTTGTGGACGCCACTTCACGGAGAGGCCCGAGTTTCGGCGCACCTCGGCGGCCGCCAGCACCATGGGGCGCAGCAACATCGCCTCGCCCAGCAGGCTGTCGGCTGTGTATTCCTTAGATTCGCCTCCGCCCCCGTCGCCTTTCGGCCAGCCTCGAAAGCCATCGGGTTCTATAACCGCCCGCTTGAGGCATGAATCGGCCCAATCAACCAGCCGCTCGATCCATTTGGGGTCGCGCGTGGCTAGAAATCCATAATAGAACCCGTTCAGGAATGGGCTCACCAGCCAGCCGAGCTCTTCGCCCGTTTCTTTATCGCAATACCGATTATGACTGTCGGCCTCGATGTTCTTTTCCCATCGAGCAAGCCAATCCTCGCGCAAGGCGGGGTCCGACTGGATTGATTGGTTTGGTTGCCCGCCCGGGCGCTCCGCCGCTGCCCAGACCATTGTAATGGGTGGACAAACCAAGGCTGTGCCAGCGCTCAGTCCCAATTGTTTCAAAAATATTCGACGTCTCATCATTGAAAATTCTACCTGCTGCTCGCGTGCCCGGGACCGCTTCTATCAGTGTTCATCTGGGTCAATCCGTGGTCTAATTGCACTGTCCCGCGAGCAGCTTATTTCCCTTCCTCTGAAATGATTCGGACGGCCTCTTCAATGTCTTTACTAGAGACCATCAGGTTCGTCACCGCCCGAATCGTGTCGGGCGCCACCGGCAGAATGAGCACGCCCCGTGCTTTAAGCCTTTCCACCAGTTGCGCCGCGGGCATGGTTTTCACTCGAAAACGGACCATGTTCGTCTCCACTTCTGCCGGGTTAACCTCCAGGCCTGGGATTCCACTGAGACCGGAGGCCAGCAGTTTGGCGTGCGCGTGGTCCTCCGCCAATCGGCCGCGATGATTGCGCAAGGCAAAGAGCGCTCCTGCGGCAATGATTCCGGCCTGGCGCATGCCACCGCCTAACATTTTGCGGAACCGCCGCGCCCGGTCGATCAAACTCTTCGAGCCAGCCAGCGCCGAGCCCACCGGGGCTCCCAGCCCTTTTGAAAAACAGACGCTCACCGAGTCGAAAGGGGCGGCATATTCGCGCTCCGCCACGCCACTGGCTGTCGAAGCGTTCCACAAACGCGCGCCGTCCAAGTGCGAGAGCAGCCCATGTTCGCGCGCCGCTGCCGTAACTTCCCCGATCTGCTCCCTTGACCAGATCTTGCCGCCGCCACGGTTGTGAGTGTTCTCCACACAAACCAGGCGCGTGCGCGCAAAATGCGGATCGACGGGTCGCAACGCGCCTTCCACATCGGCTGCGCCGAACACCCCGCGCTGGCCGGCCAGGCAGCGACACATCACGCCGCTGAGAGCCGCCGGTCCACCGCCTTCATAGTAATAAATGTGGGCGCCGGCCTCGACCAGGATCTCGTCACCGGGTTCGGTCTGGCTGCGGATTGCCAACTGATTCGCCATCGTGCCTGAGGTCGTAAAGAGTGCGGCTTCCTTGCCCAACAGCGTTGCCGTCTCACTCTCGAGTTCCTTGACGGTGGGATCGTCCCCAAATACGTCATCCCCGACCTCCGCGCGCGCCATTACGTCGCGCATGGCCGCCGTGGGTTTCGTCACGGTGTCGCTGCGCAAATCAATCACATTAATGGTTGCCATGTCCAAGGCCTAGATTAGACGAATCCCTATCGAACATAAACCACGAAACGTGCTCGGAGCGCGGGACGTCCCGCGCTCCGTTTGCAATATCAAGATGAACCTGCGCCCCCTCGCGTTCGCCGGGCACTCGCTGGCGTTTTCTCCTTGCCAAGCCGGGCAGGAGGAGTAAAAGCGCAAGAGACAACCGAGACAATTGGAGCGGTAATCTGCACGAATAATGAGCTGCAATATTTCCCTTGTCGGGATTACTCAAGCCTTATGAGCACGATTCAAGCAGAGACAGCCAGTTTGGCAACAACGACAATTTTTAAAGTCGTTCCTCGTTTAACCAGCCGTGGGATTTTCAGAAAGCGACGATTGTTGTCGCATAATTATCCACTCACAGCAGCGACATGGCTGGGGCTTGTCCTCTTTGCTCGGATACCAGCGGGCGGCCAGGATCCAACGCCACCCCAAAGTTCCCGTCCAGCGGTTTCCGTCGCGTCGAACCCGACCGCCGAGGAACGCCAGGTCGACAAGCAAAACATGCTAATGATTTACAGTAGCCTGAAGGCTTATGAGAAAGAGCATGGGAGATTGCCCGATTGGCTTTCGGACCTGGTGCCGAAATACCTTCCGGACAGCAACGTGCTGGTCTCGCCTTTTTTTCGCCGGACGGGCAAAGCCGAGTTATACGGCAACGAGGACCCGCATCTGACGACTTCCTACATTTATGAGTTCAGCGCCAAACCTATTCCGAAGGTTATCCGCAACGCATTCCCAGACCTGCCTGCCGCCATGACCATGCGAGAGTGGAAGACGAGGCAAATTGCGGAGTTTGGCCCGGTAGTTCCCATTCTTCGCTGCTTCCTTCACAATCCTGTTTTGAATGTCACTTCCGATGGCGAGTTTTTTGAATCCGGTGGTTATTGGGAAACCGACCCCAAGACGCTGGAGCTGCGAAAACAGCGGTTAGCCAGCGGCGGCAAATCAGAGAGCAAGCGCCAGGCGCCGTAACTTTTTTCCCTTGGTGAAATCAGCCGGAAAGAGAGTATGGCTGGCCTTGCTTGTGATTGCGATCCTTGTCGCCGGCCTGGTATGGCTTCTGCCGGGTGGACCTTATTACCGCGGCAGACCAGTCGCCCAGTGGGCGGTGGATTATTCAAAAAAACTCTATCCCAGTGGAACGATTCCTCTTAGCCCGTCACAACGAGGGTTGGAAGCCCTGCGTGGAATGGGGCCGCGGAAGGCGGCGACGGCGATGATTGAGGCGTTAACATGGAATGACTCCACGCTTTATGAGCGATACCGCGCGGTTCATCCCCGGCTTCCGGCGTGGTATCGGAACCAATTCCCCTTACGACTAAGCCATCAGGACAGAATGACGTTGATCCTTGGAGCCACCGACTTTTTGGACCGGGATTACCAAATGGCAATGGTCCCTTTTTTGATTGCCGATTTGGAGAAGTCAAACGTCTCCGCACAAGTCGCCGTTTGTCAGCTTTTGGCGAACATGCCTTCAGTCAGCTCACCCGCATTCCCCCTCCTGAGACACTTGAGCGTTTCGCCTGAACCGTCGGTCAGCCAGGCGGCGCAGAGCGCAATCAACCGGATCATCTTGAGCAACAGTAATTCGGTTGCGCTTTAAATAGCCCTTAGAGCGCGTTTTAGAATTCGGTTTTGGAGTCCCGCCTTTAGGCGCCTTTAGGCGGTTTGGCGTCGGGCCGCCTAAAGGCGGGACTCCAAACTCATACGCCCGCGCCCAAGTCGGTAATTTTTTAAAAGCGCTCTTAGCGCAAATGCTATATCTGAGAGATTAACCCGTTGGATCTCGAAGCTTAACAGCTTAGCTTTAGCTACTGCGTTCACTCAGCCCGCAGCGTGACGATTCCCCACGCGGGCACATTAATTGAATGATCGGCTTCATGCTTGGGCTGCTCGCTTAAGTCACTTAACCAAAGATGGCGTGGAGCGGGGTCGTTCCAGGAGAGTTTTACTCTTTCGTCGTGTCCGGATGCGCCGAAGAGCCGCACAATCCAGCCTTTGCCGTCGTCGGCCGGTTTGAAGGCGCTCACCAGCACCCGGTCGGTCGAGAGCCGCAAACGGGACTCCGGGGGAGCCTTTCCGCTCGCCTTGAGCGCAATCAGCGGCTGCGAGCAGGAAACGCCAAATCTGGCCGATTCGTCCGCGGCAAAAGCCCGGTGCGGCTGAAGCGCATAACGGAATACCGTCGGTCCATCCTGATCGGCCCGATAATTGGTGTGCCAATGGTTGTTCATCACCCAGGAATAAATTGTCTGGCTCGCGGGCAAATGCTGGATCCACACACGGTCGTCGGTCTGCGAGCCGATCAGGTTCGCCGTCATCCCGCCGAGCTCGACCAGCGGGGCATCCACGGAAGACCAGGTAATCCCGTAGCGGTCGTTGGAAATGTCCACCCAACGCTGAACGCTGAACCAATTCTTACACGCGGCGGGAATCTGATCCACTTCCGGCCGCACGGCACCCCAGCCGACATCCAGGCGAACGGTTCCCCTGGGCACATCAAAGCCATAGCCGAAGTGCACGCCTTCCTTGGCGCGAACCGCGAGCTTATCGACCGTGTTGATCAACTCGACGCGGTCCAGGCCATCGATGACGCGAACCTCGCGGGTGAGCTTTTTGCATCCCGGCGCGTCAGACTCGATCAACAACGAGGCAACCAGCGGCCCATTCTCTTTGATGGTGATCGATGGTTTGCCGCTGCGTTGGACACCTTTGAGATCCGCACCAGGCAAGTAAAAGTAATCGTTCAACTCGGTTGGACCATTGGTCGCAACGAAATCCCGTCCGACCGATCGGCTGTACAGATACTTAATCGCGCCGGAGTTCTCGTCCACGCGCACGAAGAAATTCGAACAGATCAATCTGCTCGGTTCGGCCTTCGCACCCCCTCCAACCGGGCAAGCCCCGGAAACGATCCGAAAGCGACTCGCGCCGAATGGGGGCACTCGCGAGGCGAGGAACGCAAGTTCGCCGGTGCTGAGCCGTTGCGACGCCACCGGAGCACCGCGTTCGTCCAGGACCTTGTCGCCGGCGGTGGAATCGCTGGCCGGGACAGTAACCAGATCCGTGCGCGGCCACGACGAGGTGTTAAACACGTCAATGGCCCCAGGCACCTCCGGCGCGGAGCCTGGCACCGCGGCGCGCCGCAGCAATTCCCGCGAAAGCTGGTCTGCCTGTAAAGCAAAACCCTGCTTCACTTTCCACTGGTCGCGCACGAAATCCAGATCGGGCTGGCTGATGCTGTTGTGAGCGCCCCACGTATGCTCGCTGTAGAGCAAAGCGTCGCGCCAGGCATTTTGAAATTCCGGGGAGGGAAACGGGCCCGGGTTGCGCATCGCCCAAAGGGTTTCGGCCTGCACCAGACGTTCATCGGACGCTCGGTTCAGGGCCGTTTCGCGCGCGGAGGATGCCGCACCATCTTCCCAATATGGTGTGTAGTCTCCTTTAAACACGGGCAGCTGGTTGCCGTACGCGTGTTCGAATTGGCGGAAAGCCGCCGAAGTTGTGCTGATGACCAGGTGTGGATAGACATAGCGTGAGTTCCAATCTTTAACCACTTCCGACAGGTGCTCGTCAGGCGAGCCGTTGTCCCCGTGAACATTCCATCGAAGGTAAGTGATATCGTAGGGGTAAGCGTTGGTTTCCAACTCAGCCAGGTAATCCGGAAGGAACCGGGTTAGCGCCGCCCCTTCGCCGATCAGGTGGCCAAGCGCATAGCCGCGAGAAGGACACCACGCAAGCACGCGAGAGCGACCATCCGGTCCCTCCCACCAAAAGGGCCGATTCTGCCATTCTTTCATGGTCGCTCCCATCCGATCAAAATAGTTCGGCGCAAAGGAGAAGTATTTCACGCCCGCCTGTGCCATAGCCGAAACCGTGCTCCAGGTATAGCCGGGTACGTCGCTAATCATCGCCGATTCAATCGGCACGCCGCACGCCTCCGACAACCGCATCGCATAGCCCATCAGGTTCAGCAATTCCTCCGGCCGGCACAGCCCGGTCAGCGTGTTGCCATAAAAGGCGTCCAGGCCGATTTGGCCGGCTCGGACGGCGCTAATGAACGCCTCGCGTTGCTCGGGCGTGCAATCCCGCAGGTAATTGTCCACCGGCCACAAAACTTCCACGTTCCACTTAAATTGCGAGCCGGGAGGATAATCGGCCGTTTCCCGGGCCAGTCGCAGCCCGGTTTCGATGTTCGAGTTCTGCTTTTTCTCCACATCGGACTGCAACGCCGTGTAACCGATATCCACGTGCGAGTGCGGCAAGAGAAAAATCCGCCAGGGCCGCACCGGGTTCAGGCGAACGATCTGCGCGAGCACCTGCTGGCCGCCGACTTCCACGCCGATATGCAGGTCTTGCGCGACGTCGACCGCGGGCACCGCCACTTCCAACAGTTGCTCGCCCGGAATGAGTTGGATTGGTCTGGCGGGGAGACCTTCAACCTGAAGACTTGCCGGGGCGGCTTCAATGTAAGGATAATTAAGCCGAATTTTCAGAGGCTGCACCTCTTTATCACCGGCTCTTTCACGTAGCTGCAAAGCGCGGACTGAGACGGTCAGGTTCGCTGGCCGCGGCTCCGCCAAACCGGCGGTGAAAAATGCCAATTCGGACCCGCCCACCGTACCCAAGCCGCTTCCCAGGGCCGTCACTTGCCAGCGCACTCGCTTCGACACGACGGGCTTGGGAAACGCCGTGAAAGTAACGCCGCCTCGCTCGTTAACGTTTTTTATCGGCAGTCGAGAGACAACGTTGCTCGACGCGTCCAGAAACACTAGTTCAGATTCAGCAACGGTCGCGGGGTCATTCCGGTCCACGTGCCGGAAACCGGACAGTGCGGTGGGTTCACTGAATTCCACTTCCACGAAGGTATTTGTGCCTTTGCCGTTGGACGCGTACTCCGTGCGCGGGTCGGCGTCGAGCAAATTGCCGGCTGCGTACTGGCCCGGGTAAGCGGCAGCGCTGGCGACAATTTTCGGCGGAGGCAACTGATGAAGGGGTGTGAAAGCGGCAGGGGCAGTTTGCGCGAACAGCTTAAAACCGAGGAGGAATCCTGCGGCGCCCAGCCTGAGGGTACTGCCGCGTAAACACGGCTCTTCGACGGCAGGCCAGAGAACCAAACATTTGCACATAGGCATTGCTTTAGCGCCGCCACGGCAGAGGGGCGAGTTAATTTTTAGATTCCGATGCGACTAAAACTTGGGTTAACATCAGGTCTAGTGGACGGCGGCGCAGCGCCGGCCCATTGAGGCTGCTACGTAGTTGGATTTTTATGCAAAAACTCATGCACTGGCTGGGAGGGCATCTGGGCTCTCTGATGGCGGCGGGTACGAGTTCAGGCGCCGGCACCGGCCCCACCGAAACGAACGCCCGTGTGCGGTCCACCGCCATAGGACTGGCCTATACCTGCGCCGTTGGGATGGTGGATCTCATCGCCGCGCGGGGTATGAATTTCGATTTCTTTTATCTGCTGGGCTGCGCGTTTGTTGGCTGGGCAGCCGGCGCCAGGTCGGCGGCGCTGATCACGCTGGCTTCCGGGGCATTCATCTATTGGGAAGGTGTGTTGGGCGTCAACTCGGGGCTGGCGCCGTGGGTTCTGCATTGGAACCTAATCATTCGGCTGCTGGGATTCGGCGCGGTCGGCTGGCTGGCCGCCGAGGTCGGGCGGCTCACGCGAAGCCTGGAACGAACGATTCAGGAAAAAACCGGCCGCTTGCAGAGCGAAATGGAAGAACACAAAGAAACCGCTGTGCGGCTGCGCGAAACTCTCGAGTTGTTCCGCCAGGTGACCGAAAACATCACAGAAGTGTTCTGGGTGACCGATCCCGCCAAGACCCGCGTCAATTACGTCAGCCGCGGTTTCGAGCGCGTTTGGGGTCAGCCCCGGCAAGCCGTTTACACCAACCCTGCCACGTGGCTCGAGGGGGTTTATGCCGCCGATCGACCGCGGGTGGTCCACACCACTTATACGCAACAGATCACCGGCGATTACGACGAGCAATATCGCGTGCAACGGCCGGATGGCACGCTGTGCTGGGTCCACGATCGCGCCTTTCCCGTGCGCAATGAAAAAGACGAGGTCTACCGCATCGTTGGCATTACGGAAGACATCACCGAACACAAACGGGCCGAACAACTGCTCGAAGCTCAACGCGACGTGGGCGTGGCATTGAGCGTGACCAACGATTTGAACGCCGCCCTGGAACGGCTCTTGGCCACGGCAACCACGTTGGAAGGGATCGATTGCGGCGGCGTCTACCTGATGAACCAGGAAACTGGTGCGTTGGAATTGGAAGCCCATTACGGGCTCTCGCCGGAATTTGTCCAAAAGGTGGCGCGCTACGAGACCGATGCGCCGGAAGCCAGGTTGGTCAAGGAAGGGGTCGTGCGGTACCCCATTTGTTCGGTCGACGGCAACACCGAGGGCTGCTTCTGGAGCGGAGACGGTCTGCGGGCGCTGGCGGTGATCCCCATGCGTCACGAAGGCCAGGTGCTGGGGGCGCTTAACCTCGGGTCGCACGTGCAGGACGAGATCCCGCTGCCGATCGGAGTCGCCCTGGAAACGATCGCCGCCCAGGCCGCCGGCGCAATCGCGCGCATCCGCCTCGAGCGCCAAATTCTGGAGATCAGCGACCGTGAACAAGCGCGCATCGGTCAGGACATCCATGACGGTTTGTGCCAACAATTAATCGGCATGGCCTTCAACGCCCATTCCCTCGAACAGATGCTTACTTCGCAAAACCGGCCCGAGGCTGTCATCGCCCGAAAGATTTCTGTCCTGCTTGACGAAACCATCACCGAGGCACGGCGAGTCTGCCGCGGTCTCTATCCGGTGCGTTTGAAAACCGAAGGCCTGGTGCCCGCGTTGGAGGAATTGGCGCATACGGTTACCGAACGCTATAACGTTTCCTGCGAATGCAGCCTGGGGACGCGCCGGTTGCTTTGCGACATCACGACGGCCACACACCTGTACCGGGTGGCGCAGGAGGCCATCAACAATGCCGTCAAGCACAGCGGCGCGCGTCTCATCCATCTGCGCCTGGGCGTTTCCGAGGCCGGGCTGGAATTGGAGATTGATGATAACGGCAAGGGCTTGCAGCTCCGGCCCGGTCCCGGGGCCGGCATGGGCTTGCACATTATGGACTATCGGGCCAGAAGCATTGGCGGCAGCCTGGAGATTCACGATACGGGCCAGGGAACCAGGGTCTGTTGCCGTGTGCCGCAAAGAGCCGGGAACCTCTCGGAAGAAGCGGACGCGTTGGCGGGCTGAACCAGGAAATCCGCAATGGCTGCCGCGATCGAAAATTCCTCGAGCAAAGTCACTCGTGTTTTGTTGGTTGACGATCACCCGGTGGTCCGGGAAGGCCTGGCGGAGAGTATTAATCGCGAGACCGATCTCACCGTCTGCGCCCAGGCCGAAGATCACCAGGGCGCCTTGCGCGCAATCGAAACCACCCATCCGGAACTGATTGTGGTGGATCTCATGCTCAGAGATTCCAGCGGCATGGAGTTGATCAAGGACATTCATGTCCGCTGGCCGCGTCTGCTCATTCTGGTCGTCTCGATGCATGATGAAACTCTCTACGCAGAGCGGGTCCTGCGGGCGGGCGCGCAGGGCTACATCACCAAACAACAGGCCACCCACGATATCCTCCTGGCTATTCGTCGCGTCATTGGCGGCGGGATTTATTTGAACGAGCGCACCGCTTCGGCCGTCCTGGCGCGCCTGGCCGCCAAACCCCAATTGGCCAGCCACTCGATTCCCGACTTGCTGGCCGACCGCGAACTGGAGGTGTTCGAGTTGACCGGGCGCGGCCTGAGCACGCGCGAAATCGCCGGACAATTGCGGATCGATGTGAAGACGGTGGATACTTATCGCGCTCGGATTCGCGAGAAGTTGAACCTAAAAAGCTCAAGCGAGCTTCTCCAGCTGGCGATTCGCTGGAATCAGAGCCGAGCCAATCAGGAGTGAGCGACCATTAATAGGTCGATTGTTCTCGGGTGTGGACGGACTCTATCTACCACAATAAAATACTGGCTCTAACACTTCAAAAAAAAACGCCGAAAAGCAAAACTATGGACCATGCTGAAACTGGAACTGAGCGGAGCAAATCGTTCACGCGCTTTTTGCCTCACCTCGCCCGGGTGTTGATGGGCATCGCATTCCTCATTTTTGGGCTGAACGGGTTCCTGAACTTTATGCCGGCCCCGAAAGATATGCCCCGGGACATCATGGACGTGATGGGCGCGATGAACAAAGCGGGATTTTTCAAGGTGGTCTCAGCAGTGGAAGTGCTGGTCGGGGTGTTACTGTTGAGCAATCGATTTGTCCCGCTGGCACTGGCATTGATCGCGCCAATTATTGTCGCCATCCTCACGTTCCATATTGCCTTGCAACCGGCCACGATTGGGCCGGGCATTGTGGTGGCCTTGTTGGAGCTTTACCTGGCGTGGTCGTACCGCAAGGTCTTTCGGCCCATGTTAGCGGCGAAAGTTTCGCCGGGAGGAAAGTGACAGCAACTCGAACCATGGACGGACACGGATAGGAGCAGGCAAAGGGAGATCTGCTCGAGCGGATTTGCGCGGGTGTGATTAAATCTGCCGGTCATTCTGTGTTGAGCGGCAGAAAAGCGGCAGAGGGCTGCCGCACTCCAAAACCTTCGGTTCTCGAGGCCCGCGCCCGTGTCGCGCTTGCGTTTTGGACTGCGGCAGC
>Ga0070741_10002532_pt1 | contig 48619 bp, 50 predicted proteins | sample Coa_R1_4_FD_66440 | JGI IMG/M metagenome (GOLD analysis project Ga0070741, IMG submission 66440) | Surface soil microbial communities from Centralia Pennsylvania, which are recovering from an underground coalmine fire - Coalmine... | ecosystem: Environmental > Terrestrial > Soil > Unclassified ... | reverse complement strand
CGACCCGGCACTTGCAACTGGAATTCGACCATCGTCGCGCCGCCGGGTGGAACCAGCGTCGTCTGAACGTTGGTCAACGCGGGGGAGGTCAGGGAAGCCTGATCGTAGACTCGGTCGAAGATTTCACCGATGACATGGAACGAGGCGGTGAAGTTGGGTCCGCCCACGCCGTAGAAGATGCGCACCGTCTCACCGACATTGGCCTTCAGCGGGTGATTGGTGGTCAACGCGCCGACCGCGCCGTTCAGCACGAAGTATTCCGGATTCTCGTTGAGCAGTTTTTCAACGTCCGGCACTTGCGAGCCCTGCTCGCCCATTTTGCCCGATGTGTAAATCTCGCCTTGCATCACATAGAACTCGCGATCCACTTTGGAGAGTCCGCCTTCAGGCTCGACGAGGATCAGACCGTACATGCCGTTGGCGATGTGTTCAGCGACCATTGGCGTGGCGCAGTGATAAACATACAGGCCGGGGTTGAGCGCCTTGAACGAGAACATTGTCTCTTCGCCGGGCGCGGTGCTCGTGAAGACTGCTCCGCCGCCGGGGCCGGTCACAGCATGGAAGTCCACGGAGTGAGTCATCGTGCTATCCGGCGCGTTCTTTAGATGAACTTCAACGGTATCGCCAACGCGCACGCGGAAGAATGGGCCGGGGACTTTACCGTTGAACGTCCAATATGTGAATGTTGCGCCATCCGCAAGTTGACCGACGACTTCCTTCGCCTCGAGATCAATGCGGACATTGGTCGGGCCGCGGTCGCCGAGGGGACCGGGCAGGTCGGTGGGATCGCGGGAGATGTCGGCTCCAGTGGCGGGAGAGGCCGGTGCGGAGCTGGCCACATTGGCGGCGGAGGAAGAAGCGCTCATGTCCATTGTGGGCGCGTTTGCAACAGCCGAGCCTTCGACTTCAAACTTGCCTTCCATGCCGGCCTGACGATGTCCCGGCAGGTTGCAGAAATAAGCGAATGTGCCGCCCTTATCCACGGTGAAGGTGACAGTGATGCTCTTGCCTTTGCCAACCACATGCGGCGAATCAATGTTGAACTCTGCAATCGCAAAATTGTGTTCCGCACCTTCGCCGCTCGTCAAATTGATGGTGACAACATCGCCTACTTTGGCCTTTAGGGTCGGATTCACCACGCCATCAATACTTCCACCAACACCAATGAAGACCATCTTGCCATCCTGCATGTCGGTCTTCAGAGAGTAGGCGACCGCGTTGGTCTGGCTGGCGCTCTTGCTCCCACAAGCGGCGACCAATAATGCCGCGAGCAGGATGACGAAAAATAACTTAAACTGTTTTTTCATCTTTGACTCCTATTGAGTTTGATTGATGTAGTTTGGCCGCATGCTGTAATTCATCGAGCAGGTTTTTCAGCGAAAGCCCGTATATGTTGGCGACGTCCTCAAGGGTGCAAAAGTGCGCGAGATAGCAACCCACACAAGCGGTTCTGTTTCGAATAAAGACCCTTGCTGTATGTTGTCCCTGCTTGAGGGCTTCTTCCACTGTTGTGCCGGATGAATAAACTGGAGCGTCCATCGTGGACATAGAATATCTTTTTCCCCCGACTTTGTCTTTGCGCTGGCGCAAATAGATTTTTAGTCTCGATTTAGAAAAGCCAAACGTATCCGCAGATTTCACCGATTGCGCAGATCAATAAAAATCGTTGAAATACTGCTTCGAGTATGATGTCTGGTAATCGGCGGGTTATTTTTCTAAACCTTCAGCGATTTTGACCAGTCCGTGTGGATTAATGATACGGATTTGTTCGCGTCCCAACTGGACCAGGCCCTGTCGCTCCCATTCCGCCATCACCCGGCTGACGGTGTATAGCGTCGTGCCCGACATCTCCGCTACGTCCTGCCGCGAGAAAGATAGTTCGATCCCCTTGTCCACTTTCTGGCCGGATTGACTCGTGAGACGGAGCAGGGCGCGGGCGATGCGTTGTTCCACGCGCTCGGTGGCGAGTTCGCGGTAACGCGATTGTATCTCTTGAATGTACGAGGTCATCAACTGCATCAACCCCGCGGCCAGGTAGGGGCGTGTTTGCATCATCTCTTTCAGGAATAGACTCTTCATGGCGAGGGCTGTGCTGTTCTCCAAAGCCTGCGCGGTGACGGGATACGCCGCGCTTGGTCCGCGCACGGAGCCTAACGCGGCGAACATTTCCCACGGGTAAATGGTGCGTAAATTTACCTGCTGGCCGCTGGGATTGGTCTGCAGGAGTTTAACTTGTCCGCTGGTGAGGACGTACGCATAAGTAGCCGGATCGCCTTGAAAGAAAAGAAATTCGCCCTCTTCGATGGAGCGGGTGATGCTGTGACTCAATACCTGTTCAAGGTCATCGTCCGTTGCATCCTTGAAGACGATGACCTGCCGCAAGTCCTTTGGCGAGAAGTCCATGGGGCTGATTTTACACCGAACGAAAGATGACAATCATCCTTGACAAACTTCGTGGCTCGGTTGTATGATTTTGGCTACCCTATCCCCCTGGGGGGGGGTAAGGATTATCGGTGAGCCGTTATCTTGGAAGAAGAGGCAGATATGGAAAACAGTGAAAATACTCTCCGCCGCTTGAAGACCATCGAAGGCCACTTGCGCGGTGTCATTCGCATGGTCGAGGAAGATTCGTACTGCATTGACGTGATTCGTCAGATCCAGGCAGTCGAGTCGGCGTTGAACAAGGTCAGTTCGCAAATCTTGGAGACTCATCTGAATTCATGCGTGATTACTGCCATTCAGGGGAGCGACAGGAAGGAACGCGAACGCGTGCTGAAAGAGATCACGGAAGTTTTTGATATGTCAACAAAGGTGTAGCCATGACCGGTTTTATTTCCGCTTTCGATGTTACAAATTCAGCGAGCGTTGTTTGCCCCACGAACGGGAAGGTGGGCAGGCGCGTTGATACGCAAACGGTCAAAGCGATGCTGAATCTTCCGCTCAACGTATTGCGGAACACTGAATATCGCTTTTGCCCTGACCCAACCTGCCCGACGGTCTACTACAGTGCAGATGGCCTCCAAACGTTTGCCGAAGCCGATTTGCGCGAACGGGTTTATCAAAAACATCCGCAGGAGGATAACAGTTTGATCTGTTATTGTTTTCGGCACACTGTTGGAGATGTTCTCAAAGACAGAAATGCCGGTGAAAATAAAGTTATTTCAGAAATTGACCAGGGAATTAAGAATGGTCAATGCGCCTGCGACATTCGCAACCCGCAAGGCAGTTGTTGCTTAGGAAATGTCCGCGCGCTGGTTAAGACAGCCGCGGTGAAATCATAATATTCAAAAGGAGAAATATCATGTCTACGGTTACATATAATGTCCCCGCTATTCATTGCGCTCACTGCACTCACACCATCGAAATGGAAGTGGGCGAATTGCAGGGTGTTCAATCGGTGAAGGCCGATTTGAACACGAAGAATGTTCAGATCACATTCGATGCGCCCGCCAGCGAAGAGAAGATCAAGGCCTTGCTGGCCGAGATCGAATATCCGGTCGGCGGACTTCTCACAATCTAGATTGCGCCCAAAGAAGCAGGCCCTGGACCTGCCATTTCTCTTGGAAGTGAAACGTGGATTCACACACACAACATCAGCACCAGCACCAGCCAGAGACGCCAGTTAACGAAAACACAGATCATGCTCATCATGATCATGCGATGATGAATCACGTGCCCCAATCTGTTCATCAAGAACACACAATGAACATGGCCTCTCATGAGGGACATGCCTCCCATGCAGGTGAACATGCCGACCACGTGGACCACACTGGGCACGAAAATCTTTTTCGTCGGCGATTTTGGGTTTCCCTGCTGTTGAGCATTCCCGTCCTGCTCTACACGCCCATGTTGCAGATGTGGCTTGGCTTTGCCATGCCTGATTTTGTGTTCAGCCAATGGATCGGGCCATTGTTCGCTGTGATCGTTTTTGCGTATGGCGGCATTCCATTCATTCAGATGGCTGTTCCAGAGATTCGCAATCGTCAGCCCGGCATGATGATGTTGATCTCGCTGGCGATCTCCGTCTCGTTTGTTTATAGCCTCGCCGCACAATTCGTGAACCTCGGCGAAGGCTTCTTTTGGGAACTGGTCACGCTGATTGACATCATGTTGCTCGGTCACTGGATCGAGATGCGCAGTGTGCGACAAGCCTCCGGCGCGTTGGACGCGCTTGCAAAACTGATGCCGGACACAGCGGAACATATCGGACCGGATGGCGGCGTGCACACCATGCCTGTTTCCGCGCTGAAAGCGGGCGACCTTGTCCTCGTGCGACCTGGTGCCAGCGTCCCTGCCGATGGCATCGTGGTGGATGGCGAATCGGATGTAAACGAATCCATGATCACCGGTGAATCCATGCCTGTCAAAAAGAGTATCAACTCTAAAGTCATCGGCGGGACGATTAATGGCAATGGCAGTCTGCGTGTGCGCGTATCAGCCACTGGTGAACAGACCGCGCTGGCGGGCATCATGCGCTTGGTGCGTGAGGCGCAACAAAGCAAATCACGCACGCAGATTTTGGCAGATAGAGCCGCGGGCTGGCTGTTCTATCTTGCTCTGGGAGTGGCCTTGCTCGCGGCCATCTTGTGGACTCTTGCGATTGGCTTTGATCTTTTTACATTGCAACGCGTGGTTGCTGTGCTGGTGATTGCCTGTCCGCACGCGCTGGGGCTGGCTGTTCCGCTCGTTGTGGCGATCAGCACCACGTCCGCGGCCCAGAACGGGATTTTGGTCCGCAATCGTTTGGCGCTGGAAGCCGCGCGTGAGATTGACGTTGTGATCTTCGATAAGACCGGCACATTGACCAAAGGCGAGCAGGGCGTCGTGGGCATCAAAGCGTTGAATGATTCGATGGAAAGCCACGCTCTCGCCTTGACCGCGGCGGTGGAGGCGGACTCGGAGCATATCATCGCCCGCGCGCTTCGTCAGGCCGCGCAGGAGAGGAATCTGAAACTCCTTCCCGTTTCTGATTTTGAAGCCATCAAAGGCCGCGGCGTGCGCGCCAGGCACAACGGAAAAGATGTTTGGGTCGGCGGTCCGCGTTTATTGGAAATGTTGAATATGAAGCCTGATGCCCAAATTGCAGAATTCGCAACGGTTGCCGGGCAAAAAGGCCAGACCGTTGTGTATTTGGTCGCGAACGAACAAGTTATGGCGGCCTTTGCGCTGGCCGATGTGATTCGGCCCGAGAGCCATCAGGCTGTGAGCAAACTACGCGAGATGGGCGTGCAGGTCGCCATGCTCACGGGCGACAGCAAGGAAGTTGCCAAAGCGGTCGCCGATGAACTTGGCATAGACTTGTTCTTTGCCGAAGTTCTGCCGGAACATAAAGATCAAAAGGTCATCGAATTGCAGAAACAAGGCAAGCGCGTGGCGATGGTTGGCGACGGAGTCAACGATGCGCCTGCCCTGGTTCGCGCGGACGTTGGCATTGCCATCGGAAGCGGCACGGATATCGCCGTCGAGTCCGCCGGAATTATTCTGGTCAGGAGCAATCCGCTGGATGTGGTGAAGATTTTCAAACTGAGCCGCGCCAGTTACAACAAGATGATTCAGAATTTGATTTGGGCTTCAGGCTACAACATTGTCGCGCTTCCGTTGGCCGCGGGTGCGCTGGCATGGGCAGGGGTTTTGCTTTCGCCTGCGGTCGGCGCTTTGCTCATGTCGCTTAGTACGATCATCGTCGCGATCAACGCTCAATTATTGCGACGCGTAAGTCTATCGTAGTGAAACCAAGAATTCAAAAGGAGAACACAATGACAACAACTTATATAGACCCCGTTTGTGGCATGGATGTGGAACCCGAAACTGCTGCCGGCAAATCGGAATACAAGGGGCAAACCTATTACTTTTGCTCGCCGGGTTGCAAACGTTCGTTCGAGAAAGACCCCGAGAAGTATCTTCAGCAAAGTCACGGTGAGCATCACAACGAATGAGCGAAGAAAACCCTCAGCAAACTTATGTTGCTGTAACAGCCTGCGGCAGAAAGATAAAGGATACGGCAAGTTATCCAAGCGCCGTCTATCGCGGCGAGCGGATCTACTTTTGCACACAGGCGTGTCTGCGTGTTTTTGAACAGAATCCTGATCCGTTCATGGCCGGAGAGATCGAGCATCCGCTGGATGAGGATGATGTAAATTGAGGTTTGTGAAAGAAAATTATGAGTGAAACGAAACAATTAACTCTACCGATCACAGGAATGTACTGCGCCAATTGTGTCACGACCATTGAGCGCAATTTGAAGAAAGTCGAGGGTGTGCAGACGGCAGTAGTGAATCTGTCGTCGGAGCGCGCGCTGGTGCAGTTCGATCCGTCGGTCGCGGGGCTGGATGCCATGATCGCACGCGTCGAACGCGCGGGATACGGCGTGGCGATGGGCGAGGCCGATCTTGTCATCAAGCGTCTCGCCGATGATAACGACGCGCGTCGGCTCGAAAAGGCTTTGCAAAAAGTTGAGGGCGTGATCGAAGCTTCGGTCAGCATCACCACGGAGCGCGCGCGCGTAAAGTATGTGCCAACCGTGGTGAGTCAGGCCGAGATAAGGGAGGCCGTTTCACGGTCCGGTTTTGAAGCGGTGGAACTCGGCGGCGATGCAGAAGACGCCGAAGCCAAAGCGCGTCAGCATGAGATCAATACGCAACGTCGTTTGTTGATTACCGGCTTACTGTTTACTGCCCCGCTCTTTTTGTTCTCGATGAGCATGGACTTCGGTCTTTTGCCAACGTGGATCGAATCCGATTGGGCGATGTTGCTGATGTTCGCGCTTGCCACGCCGGTGCAATTTTATGTGGGCTGGCAATATTATGTCGGCGCGTTCAAAGCGTTGCGAAGCGGCTCGGCCAACATGGATGTGTTGATCGCGATGGGCTCGTCGGTCGCGTATTTTTATTCGATCTTCGTCGCGCTCAATCTGGTTCCGGGCCATGTTTATTTTGAGACCGCGGCGGTGATCATCACACTGATTCGTCTTGGAAAATTTTTGGAAGCGCGCGCCAAGGGACAGACTTCCGAAGCCATCAAAAAATTAATGGGACTGCGCGCCAAGACGGCGCGCGTCGTTCGCGCGGGACTTGAAACGGAAGTGCCCGTGGACGAGGTGCGCGTCGGTGACGTTGTCCTCGTCCGCCCCGGCGAAAAAATTGCGGTGGATGGTGTGGTGATCGAGGGACGAAGCGCGGTGGATGAGTCGATGCTGACGGGCGAGTCCATGCCGGTCGAAAAGAAGGCCGGTGACGCGGTGATCGGCGCGACACTGAACAAACTTGGCTTGTTGAAGTTTGAAGCGACGAAAGTCGGCAAAGAAACCGCGCTGGCGCAGATCATCAAGTTGGTGGAAGACGCGCAGGGAAGCAGGGCGCCGATTCAAAAGTTGGCGGATCAAGTCTCCGCGGTATTCGTACCGATTGTGATCGCAATTGCCCTGGTCACGTGTTTGGTTTGGTATTTCCTTGTTCCAGCGAATCTAGGCGGACACGACTTTACGACCGCGTTGATTAATCTGGTGGCGGTGTTGGTGATTGCCTGCCCGTGCGCGATGGGACTCGCCACGCCGACCGCGGTGATGGTGGGAACGGGCAAGGGCGCGGAACTCGGCGTGCTCTTTAGAAACAGTGAAGCATTGGAGCGTGCAGGCAAGGTGAATGTGGTTGTATTGGACAAGACCGGGACGATCACGAAAGGTCAGCCCGCGGTGACAGATATTGTGGTCCATGGATCATGGAACATGGAGTCATCCATTAACCATCCTCCATTAACCGATGTTGACCTATTGCGCTTAGCGGCAAGTGTCGAACGCGGCTCCGAACATCCTCTCGGCGAAGCGATTTGGGCGGAAGCGACGAATCGCGGCTTGACGTTGAGTGAGCCATCGGGCTTCAAAGCGGAAGCGGGTCACGGCGTCGAAGCCGAAGTCGAGGGACGACGCGTGGCGGTTGGTAATCTGCGTATGATGGAGTCGCGCGGCTACTCGTTGAACGGTCTCGAATCTGACGTGACGCGCTTGCAATCGGAAGCCAAGACGGCTATGCTGGTCGCGGTAGATGGCAAAGTCGAAGGTGTGATCGCGGTGGCGGATACGGTCAAAGACGGCTCGAAAGATGCAATTCGTGAATTGCATGAGATGGGTTTGAAGGTCGCAATGATCACCGGCGATAATCACAAGACTGCCGAGGCGATTGCAAAGCAGGTTGGCGTTGACGATGTTCTCGCGGAGGTATTGCCTGAGGGGAAAAGCTCTGAAGTCAGAAAACTTCAAATGGTCAACGGTCAACGGTCAACAGTCAATGTGGTTGCAATGGTTGGAGATGGTGTCAACGACGCGCCGGCACTGGCTCAAGCGGATGTGGGCATCGCGATTGGAACGGGCACGGATGTTGCGATGGCCGCCGCGCCCGTGACGTTGATCAGCGGCGACCTGCGCGGCGTGGCGCGCGCTGTGTCGCTGTCGCGCAAGACGCTCGGTACAATCAAACAGAATCTGTTCTGGGCGTTCTTCTACAACGTCATTCTCATCCCTGCCGCGGCGATGGGCTTTTTGAATCCAATGCTGGCCGCGGGCGCGATGGCCTTCAGCAGTGTGTTTGTGGTAAGCAATAGCCTGCGTTTGCGCGGCGCGAAGATTTAATCATGAAATGACCTGACGGATTTCAACTCGTCAGGTCATTTCATCTCAGAATTGATCCATGGATGATAAGAAGTACATTCCGGCTCTGAGTTTGAAATGGCTGACGCCGCTATACGATGCGGTGGTCGAAGGTCCGATGAGTTTTGCGCGGATAAGAAAAGACGCGTTGGCGCGAATAGGCGACTTAAGCAGAAAGAAAACTCTTGATGTGGGTTGCGGAACAGGGACTTTCTCCATCATGATCAAACAAAAATATCCCGATGCAGAAGTCATTGGGTTGGATGCTGATCCGCAGATTCTGGGGGTTGCACGGTCAAAAGCAGAAAAGGCCGGCGTCGAGGTTCGATTCGATCAGGGGATGTCGTTCAATCTTCCATACCGAGATGCGTCGTTCGATGTGGTTCTGACAAGCATGATGCTGCATCATTTGGATCGAGACGCCAAACAACGAACGGCAATCGAGATGTATCGGGTGCTCCGCCCGGCGGGGCGATTGGTTGGCATGGATTTTACAGCATCACGCGGTTTCTTTTGGACCGCGGTGAAGCCATTCACGCGGCGCCTTGAACGAGTCGCTGATAATTTGGACGATTTCCTGCCCGTCATGTTTGGCGAAGCAGGCTTTGACAACTATACAGAGACTCGCCGTTATTTCTTTGGGGCAATCTCGCTGTTTCAGGCTTGCAAAAACTGACCTTTCTTTGATGGTGGGATTATTGGTGCTTGAAGTGGGGCGTGGCCGGACACCAACGACGAATCGGCTACAGTCTATTTTTCTCTTCGGCTTTTGTGTGGATATGCTGGTCGTTTTAAGCATCGCTGTGATTATGTCCCATTTGGCCCATCATAAGAAAGTGCATAAGCGGGCAAAGCAGGATCAAGCCAAAATAAACCACAGTGTTTATGGGAACTTTGGATAGAAGATTGCGACTAGTCCAATCGCGGGAAGCAGACAACGCAGCAGCATAATCCAGAGATGACGTTTATTCATCGGACTCCTATTTCGCGGCTCGTTTGATGGGCGGGAGAGTCACAAACAAATTGCCGCCTTCGATATTTGTGCCGAATTCATCCAATGGGCGCGGCGGTGGGCCGTTGATATTTTTTCCCATGACGTCAAAATGACCATTGTGGCAGGGACTGATGTAGTGTTCTACATCCGGATGCCAGGAAACGTGGCAACCCAAATGTGTACAAACATCGGAAAAGACATGCACTTCGTTTTCATTTATTCTCACAACATACAGGCTATAATTGACGGCAGTCCGCCCCCAGCCATTGACCTTGGTGCGCGTGAAGTTGAATCGTGTGGGGATTCCGATCGGATAATCCTGGATTTGACCCAGTGAAATGTGCGCGTCATCCTCCGCCTGAGCCTGGATCGTGGGCGAGAGCAAATATGCTACTGACGGGACTCCAATGAACATTCCGATCAGACTGCCAACTCCCGCTGTGACGGCTTTGATGAAGTCGCGGCGACTCACCCGGTTCCCGTTTGAAGCGGACACGATAATCTCCTTCTATGCTTTCATCATAGTCTCTGTTGTTTGAAGCGTCTTGCGCTAAATAGCCTAAGCATTTCGGCTTACAAAAAATTCCCATCACTTAGTGACGGGAATGGTTGATAAAATTTTCAGGCAATTATTTTATTGTAACGGGGGCGTGCATTCCTGCCTCAAAGTGACCTGCCAGAGTGCAGACCATTTCGATATTTCCTTGGGGAATGGTTGTAAAAGTGTAATCCCTCTCCGCTGTAGCACCTGCTGATAATTCCTCCTGCGGAATCATCATAAAAGCCATTGCATCTCTTTGCTCCATGCTCATGCCAGACATGCCGGGCATGCCCATGCTGTCCATCGTGATGGGCATAATCATAAATTCATGCACCACCTGGCCCTCGTTCGTTACGATGAAATGGTAGGGCACACCGGTTTTAAATTCGGTTACAGATGATTCGACGGCGAAATCCTTCAATGTCACCCTGACAATCACCGGCCCATTCGGCTTCGTCCCGCAAGCGGATAGCAGAAAGATCATAATCATGGATACTAGCATAAACAATTTAATGCGCGACATATTCTCTCCTTTGTTGACCCATTTTAGCATTTTCAGTCTCTGTGACGTGCGCTATGTGGCGCTTTGCATGATAGGCAATTTTGCCTACCCCTATGCGGGTCAGCTGGCTCTGCGTGTACACTGGAAATGTGTCTAAAATCAGGGCGGATTGTCTGAGGAAATTTGACCGCCTTATCCCCTTTATTAGTCCTGAATCAATCTTGTGATGAGACCCTGCATTGGATTGATCAGCGGCTAAATCAAACTGGTTTGCGCGCTATGCAAACCTTTGACCTACGTGATGCGCGCCTTGGCTTTGATGATTGCCCTTGCCCACATCACGATACTAGTCAGTGTGATTGCCAGATGATCATTTTGCTCGTTTATGGTGGCCAGGCTGAACCCATTACTCTTATCCTGCATGGAAGTGATGGGCGGACCTGGCTGTCTTTAGTCAACACGCTGGCGCAACATGCCGATTTATCTCTTCAAGTATCTATTAAAAAGGCGCTCCAAATCAATTCACAAGAAGGTCTATAATTGAGATATGTCTGATGTCACTCTTTCCGCACAACCGGCGACAAGTCAGTCAGTTGGCAGTTGGCTGGCGCGTTACTGGTTTGCCTCTTTCCTCGCAGCTTATGGTTTATGGGTCTGGTTGCCCTTCCTTGCGCCCATCTTGATGCACGTTGGTTGGGATAACGCAGGGAAGGCGATCTATTTTGTTTACTCGTTTTTCTGTCACCAATTGCCTGAACGTTCCTTTTTCCTGTTTGGCCGGAAGCCGATGTATTCGCTCGCGGAAATACAGGCCGCGTGGCAAAACACAGTCAATCCCATACTCCTGCGAAAATTTGTTGGCGATTCAGTGATGGGTTGGAAGATTGCCTGGTCAGATCGCATGATCTCGTTTTATAACAGCGTATGGATATTCGCGTTGCTGTGGTTTCCATTTCGACGCAGAGTCAAGCCGTTATCGTGGTGGGGCTTCGTGCTTATTATTCTTCCCATTGCGATTGACGGCGGCACACATATGCTCAGTAACTTCGCTGGAATTGGTCAGGGGTTTCGTGACACAAATCAATGGCTTGCTCTTCTGACTAATCACGCGTTCCCTGTTTCGTTTTATGCAGGCGATGCGCTCGGCTCATTCAACTCTTACATGCGCTTCATCACCGGACTTTTGGCCGGACTCGGCATTGTTTGGTTGGCATTTCCCTACCTGGAGGAATCTTTTGCCCAAGGCTAAGGCAAAGATCAAGGTCATTTTAGCGGACGACCACCACATGGTCCGCGCGGGGATACGTCAGTTGCTCGAGGAAGCAGGCGATCTACGAGTCATCGCGGAGGCCGGCGATGGCGAAGAAGCTCAGGCGCTGATCCAAAAGTATAGACCGGATGTCGCCGTGCTTGACATCCAAATGCCAAAGGCCAGCGGCATCGAAGTGACGCGCTGGGTGCGTTCACACTTGCCGGAAGTTGGTATTTTGATTCTGACTGCCTACGATGACGATCCATATGTAATGGCAGTCTTGCAGGCGGGTGCAAATGGTTATGTGCTCAAAACTGCTCGCACGGAAGAACTCATTCAAGCAGTGCGCGACGTCAATGAAGGCCGGTCTGCTCTCGATCCTTCCATCACGCGAAAGTTAATGACCAATCTTTTCAAACCATCGGATATGGCGAAAGTCGAACCGCTTACCGACCGCGAACTTGACGTACTCCGTTTGGCGGCTAGGGGATTTACAAACAAAGCCATTGGCATTCAATTGAATATCAGTGATCGCACGGTACAGGGACATCTCGCGCACATCTTTGCCAAGTTGCAGGCAAACAGCCGGACGGAGGCCGTGATGCGAGCTGTTTCACTCGGGTGGGTTTCACAGGACGCTGGGAACTTGTTGACCGAGTAAATTACCCACAAAGGAAAAATAATTTATGTGCAGACCTTTCTGGCGCAGTCTGACCTTGCGAATGTTTGCGATGGTTATCCTGCCGCTGACGTTGCTTTCAATGATTGTCGCGGTCGGGAGCATTGCCATTCACCAACAAGCCATGCGCGCCCAACTGCCTGAATCCGCGTGGCAGACCGCCACTGATCCTGCGCTGGAACTCACCCTCGTGGCGCCGCTTGTTCTGATCCCGCCGCTGTTATTTGCAGTTGCAGGTTTGTGGTTTGCGACCAAACAAATCATCCAACCCCTACAGCGGCTGGAAGCCAAAGCCGCCGCGCTTGCCTGGGGAGATTTCGACGCCATTAAGGATTCAGTTGGCGGGATTTCTGAAGTGCAACACCTTCAATTGGAACTGGCTGAAATGTCTCGTAAGGTGCAGGCCGCACAGGATGGATTGCGTGATTATATTGGCGCGATTACATCCGCGCAGGAGGAAGAACGTCTGCGGCTGGCGCGCGAATTGCATGACGACACGATTCAATCGGTCATTGCCTTGAAACAACGTGTGCAACTTGCACAGCGATCCGTGAAAGATCAGACTTCACTGCGCACTTTGAGGGAACTCGAGACATTGTCAGAGCAGACCATCGAGAATCTGCGCCGTATGACGCGCGCGTTGCGTCCCATTTACCTCGAAGACCTGGGTCTTGCTACCGCGTTGGAAATGCTGGCGAGAGAAAACAGCCAAAACATCGGATTGAAGATTGATTTTCAAAGATTAGGCGAAGAGCAACGTCTCCCGCGCGACGTGGAACTGGCTTTATATCGCATAGCACAGGAAGCGCTGAATAATGTCATCCGTCATTCGAAAGCCAAGCATGCAGATTTGTGCATTACGTTTACGGGCAAGGCAATTCTTCTGGAAATCAGCGACGACGGCATCGGTTTTGAAATGCCGAAGAGTCCCACTGATTTCGCGCCCAAGGGACATTTCGGCTTGCTGGGGATGCGCGAACGCGCTGAACTGATTGGCGCGCGGCTGGACGTTGAGTCGGCTCCGGGAAAGGGGACAAGACTCAATGTCCGGGTATAAAGCAATAAACGTCATGAGCCATATTGCCTACTTATCATCCCGCCATCCTGCTCTCATGCAGGGGCGGGATTTTGTTTATTATCTCGAAAATAAGAGTCAAAAATGAAGAGACTATCTGCCCTTTGTCTTGTACTGATTAATTTTTTATTGACGGCCTGTCAGCCAAGGCCTGTGACGGGTGAAACTGTCAATGTGCCGGGCGGTTCGTACAAAAATGCTTCTGCAAATGAATTGGCAGTGATGTTGAAAAACAAAGATTTTATATTGGTCAACGTTCACATTCCGTTTGTAGGCGACATCGCTGGAACCGATCTTTCTATCCCATACGATGAGATCGAGCAGAATCTATCTCAATTACCTGTGGATAAAAACGCCAAGATTGTTTTGTATTGCCGCAGTGGACGCATGAGCCAGATCGCCGCCGAAAAACTTGTATCGCTTGGTTACGCCAACGTTTGGAATCTCGAGGACGGCATGGCGGGGTGGGAGCAGACCGGGTTTGACATAAAGAAATAGGAGCGCTGAATTGGACAAAGATCTCGTATGCGGCATGACAGTTGGCCCGAAGACCGCTACGATCCGCGTTCAGTATAAAGGAAAGACATACCGCTTCTGCTCAAAAATGTGCAAGACGATGTTCGCGCGTGAGCCTGAGAAATATGCGAAGGTTGAGGAAGGCAAATCGGTTTGACACGGCAAACCCGCTTGCGGGTCATTTGATGATACGATAAACGTCATAAGCCATTTGGCCTATACGTCTTTGCGCTATCCTGCGCTATAGTCAGTTGAGTTGTCAGACTACCATTGGGCTGTCCGATTTTATGGAGGCCCAATGTTTTTTGGAATGCGCAAATTTCTATTTCTGGTGCTGACTGTGGCGTTGTTGAGTACGGCCATTTCCGCCTGCTCCACAAATAATTCATCTACCAGCCTGCACATGATGCCGCTCGACCAAATGCCGGCAGAAGTTCAGAGCGCTCCGCTTGTTGTTCAACAAGCCTATCAATTCGCGGCAGCCAATCCCGATGTGATGAAACAGATTCCATGCTACTGCAGTTGCGGGAATATCGGGCACACCTCAAATTATTCATGTTACGTTTCCCGTGCGGATGAAAAAGGCGATGTCGCTTTCGACAGTCATGCTCTCGGCTGTTCGATCTGTGTGGACATCACTCAAGATGTGATGCGCTTGTTGCGCGAAGGAAAAAGTCCGCAGGAGGCGAGGGCATATATAGACGCGACATATTCCAAATACGGGCCATCCAATATTCCGTGATGATACGCTTCATTTCGCTTGTGGTTCTCTTCGCGGCTGGGCTGGCCGTGGCGTTTGCGCCATTACCCGCTCCGTCCATTGCGCCTCAAGCGCGGACCCTTCGGATCGACGCGCGCCAATTTGCTTATTCACCCTCGGAACTTAAGGTCAACCTCGGTGACACTGTGACCGTCCAACTCGTCAGCACGGATGTGGTTCATGGCCTCTACGTTGATGGTTACGATGTTTCCGTTGAAGCCGATCCCGGTCAAACCGCAACATTGACATTCGTTGCCGACAGGTCAGGCTCCTTTCGCTTTCGGTGCAACGTTACCTGCGGAGCGATGCACCCGTTCATGATCGGGAAAATAACAGTTGAAAAAAATGATCTACTCTTTCGTTCAGTTGGTCTTGCAACTCTTGCCGTGATCGGAGTCTTTCCTCTTTCATCTTTACTTGTTGAAAGAAAAGATCGGGCTTTGGCAAAATGAATCGCATCGAACTTACCCGTAACCTGTTCATAAAGAGCGCGCTGAAAAATCGCCATCCTCAACTCGCGGTCTTTATCGTTATGTTGGCAGGATACGTTTTTGCCATCCTCGCAGGACTGATTGGCACGCCGGTTGGAAGTCATAATTTCAGCATCGTCTTCGTATGGATTGCCTGGTGGGCGATTCTGATTCTCGTGGCCGTTCCGTTCTTCGGACGCGGTTGGTGTGCGGTTTGTCCCATCCCATTGCCGGGTGAATGGCTTCAACGCGGCGCCGTCCTGCATCCTTTGGATAAAAAACCAAAATGGCTGAACCTTCGCTGGCCCAGGGCGTTGCGCAATATTTGGTTGCAAAACATTGCATTTCTCCTGCTTGCCCTCTTCAGCAGTGTTCTGCTCACGACTCCCACCATCACCGCAATCGTTTTAGCGGCCATGCTATTCACTGCCATTGGGTTGAGCATGGTGTTCGAGCGCCGTGCCTTCTGCCGTTATCTGTGCCCCGTCGGTGGATTTATTGGTTTGTACTCTCAAACTGCACCGCTTGAACTGCGGATCAAAGACAAACAAACCTGCGTCACCTGTGACGGCAAGCCTTGCTACAACGGCGCTTCGACTTCGCTCAGCGCAAATTCCGGTTATGGCTGTCCGTGGGATGTCTTCCCCGGCGGGCTGACGAGGAACACATATTGCGGTCTGTGCATGGAATGTCTTCGCACCTGCCCGCACGATAACATTGCCGTCAATCTTCGTCCGTTCTCTGCCGACCTTGCAAAACCGTCTGCCAGACTCGATGAAGCCTTCAAAGCTTTCATCATGCTTGGCTCGGCCATGATTTATGCAGGCGTTTTACTTGGGCCATGGGGAGCGCTTAAAGACGCGGCTTTCTATGTTGGGACAAGTGCGTGGATTATTTACGCCGCTGTTTTTCTTGGAATCATCTTTATTATTCTGCCCGGACTGTTCTCTCTCGCGCTTTTCCTTGCCCATCGCCCCTCTCTCAAAGCTTGTCTTGGGCGAAGTCGAGGGGTCGGTAGAGGAACTGGGTTGAGGACTTTTGCCATGTTTTCCGCATCGCTTATCCCTCTCGGCTTGATGTTCTGGGTCGCGTTCAGTTTGTCGTTCGTGCTGACCAACGCGGCCTATATTCTTGTTTCACTCTCTGATCCGCTCGGGCTTGGCTGGAATCTATTTGGCACAGCGGATGTTGCGTGGCGACCAATCTTCACGTCCCTCCTCGCCCCCGCACAGACTCTTGCGCTTGTGGGCGGGTTGATTTGGTCCGCGCGGATGGCGCAAAAGGCCGCGGACGAATCAAAAATTTCTGCTATTCCTGTCATGGCGTATTGCTTCGCCGCGACAGTGGTGATGCTTTGGTTGTTGCTATGAAACGCTCGGAACTCGTCTCACGCATTTTGATAACGGTGGCCGTGATCGGGGCGGTCGGAGCGCCGCTATTCTTTTGGTCGCAATCATCCCTCATGCACGCCCGCGTCGCGGAGAGCGGCGGTTGGAATCCGAATATCATTCGTGCAGATGTCGGCGCGCCGCTTCATTTGCGACTCACGTCGGATGATGTTGTTCACGGCTTTGCGGTCGGTCAAATGAACATGGATGGTGTAGATGTACTGCCCGGAAAAGTGACCGATTTAACTTTGACTTTTGATAAGCCCGGGACTTATACTTTTTACTGCACGCGTTGGTGCGGACTCAATCATTGGCGGATGCGCGGAACGATTGAAGTTGGTGGTTCAAACACGGACGCCGAGCCTGCGCCAGCGCCGCTTTACGTTTCCCTCGGCCTTGACATCGACGCGCCACATGAGGCTCCGGCCATTCCATCACAAATGCCTTCGGCCTTTCGCGGCGAGTCGCTCATCCGTGGTTTGGCGATCTCTCAATTTATCAATTCCGATTTCTATCGCGTTCACTCACCGTATGAAACGTTTGAAAACTTAGATCAATATCCACTTGGCGAATCTCAACGATGGGATGTTGTTGCATATATTTGGCAATCCAATACCACGCTCGAATCTCTTGCAAATGGGAAAAAGCTTTACGCCCAAAACTGCGCGGCCTGCCACGGCGAGAACGGCGCGGGCAATGGCGTCTTTGCGGATGACCTTCTTCCCTCTCCCAATAGCGGAGGGGGCGGGGACGAGGTCCGTTCGATGATACAGACTCCGGCTAATTTTACCGACCCGAAGCGAATCTTGGGCGCAAGTCCCGCGCTTTTGCAGGGCAAAATTCTGCGCGGTGGAATGGGAACGGGCATGCCCATGTGGGGCTCGATTTTCACGGAAGGACAAATTTGGGATTTGATCGCGTTCATCTATTCTTTTCAGTTTGAATATCAAAACTAAGGAGACTCAATGAGTAGAAGACATAGAAGGCAAAGCCAAAACAAAGGTTTTCCGTGGGTGATGATTGCATTTGGCGGGATTCTGATTTTCGCGGCCATTGCATTGTTCGCTAGTCGAAGCAGTGACGCAAGCGGCGCGCCCGCTATCGCAGTTGACCAGCCCAAAATTGACTATGGCTATGTCAAATTTGGCGAGAACAAAACCTTTGCCATCACGGTCACGAATATCGGCACGGGCACATTGCGCTTCACAGAGAAACCATACATTGAAGTTTTGGAGGGGTGCTGACCTCCCGAACTGACCATCGGTTCGATGGCTCTCAAACCCGGTGAAAGCACAGTCGTTCAATCCAGCGTCTTCATGATGCACCCCGGCATGGATGGTCCGCATGATTTTGCGGTGCATCTCAAGACCAATGATTCCCAGAATCCAGATTTGGTTGTGCGCGTCCTATCTGATTGGGGACCATAAGAAAATCTGACTCTATTGAAGAGATAAGCCTCCAAACTGGAGGCTTATCTCTTTCATTGAAAAGTCGAAACGAATTGTACGGCTTCGGGGTTTTTGCTATCGAGCCATCCTCGGAGGCAAATCCATGACGCAAACCGGTTTCAAAATCTATGGCTATCGCTGGGTCGTCCTGCTGACCTTCATGGCTGTCATTGCCGTCAATCAGCTTTTGTGGATCACCTTCGCGGCGGTCACGACGCAGGCCATGCAGTTTTACAACGTTTCTGATTTGGGCATCGGCCTGCTTTCGCTGAGTTTTATGATCGTGTACATCTTTGTCTCGTTTCCCGCTTCGTGGGTGATTGACACGTACGGGATTCGCGCTGGCGTGGGAATTGGTGCGGCTCTTACCGGGACCTTTGGCCTGGTGCGCGGCTTAGTGGCTTCCGATTACACCTGGGTCTTGATCGCGCAAATCGCCATCGCAATCGGACAGCCGTTCATCCTCAACGCGGTAACAACGGTTGCGGCGCGCTGGTTCCCGGCGGAAGAACGCGCCACCGCCAGCGGACTCGGCTCATTGGCAATCTATCTCGGCATTCTAATTGGCCTGGCGCTGACTCCATACCTTGCGCTTCAATCAGGAATGCAAAGCATGTTGATGGTCTACGGCATTATCTCTGCGATTGCGATGATTGTGTTTTTCCTGTTTGTGCGCGAGCGCCCGCCCTCGCCTCCATGCCCGCCGGAACAGGAAGCGCGTTCATTGGTGGTCGAAGGTTTGAACAAAATGATTCGCCAACGCGATTTTATTTTGCTGATGGCGATTTTCTTCGTCGGCCTCGGCGCGTTCAACGCCGTTACGACCTGGATTGACCAAATCCTGACGCCGCACGGCTTTTCGGCCATTCAAATCGGTAACGCAGGCGGCTTGATGATTTTCGGCGGGATTCTCGGCGCGTTAATCCTCCCGATCCTTTCCGATAGAAATCGAAAGCGCGTCCCATTTTTAGTGCTGGCCGTTATCGGCGCGGCAATCGGCCTGGTGGGAATCACTTACGTCACGAGTTACGCGCTTTTACTGATCTCCTCTTTTGTGTTTGGGTTCTTCCTCTTGAGCGCCGGCCCGATTGGGTTCCAGTATGGTGCGGAGATCACGAATCCCGCGCCCGAGGGCACATCCAATGGCCTGCTTTTGTTGATGGGGCAAATTTCCGGTATTGCCTTCATCCTCGGCATGGACGCGTTCAAGTCACCCCACACCGGCTCGATGACTGTGCCGCTGCTCGTTTTGATTGGCTTGCTGGCGATTTGCCTTGCGTTTGGGATTCAACTTCGAGAAGCATCGGTCTTGAAAAAATCATAAGCAGGATTTATCCTGATTGCCATGCCGCATTACTTTACTTTAGAAGAAGCCAACCAGGTTTTAGAAATCATCAAGCCGTTGATGGAAGAGGTTCAGCGCATCCGTCGGGATATTCTGGCGCGTCAGCCCGAAATGTGGGAGGCCATCAGACGGTCCGCGGGGAACGGTGGCAATCCGACTTTGAGCAAGATGGTCAAGACCTTTGACCGATTGGACGACCTTTTGCATCGTATTCTCGCAACGGGCGTGCAGGTCAAAGATATCAACACGGGGCTGTTGGATTTTTCCGCCTTGAAAGATGGCCGCGAAGTGTATCTGTGCTGGAAGTACGGCGAAGAGGAAATCGAATACTGGCACGAGGTCGAGGCGGGCTTTGCGGGACGCCAACCCATAGATTCGTTTTAATATCCCTCTCCCGATGGCAGTGGGTTATGGCGAGGGAGTTAAACTCTCGTGTATACTTGCTCCATTCCAAAGGAGACTTCACCTTCATGAAAAAAGGCATTTTGTACGGCGTCGCCGCGTATGCGTTGTGGGGATTCTTTCCGATCTATTGGAAACTTCTGCATCAAGTCCCTGCTCTGCAATTGCTTGGTCATCGTATTGGCTGGTCTTTCCTTTTGTTGATGGCGGTTGTTTTGCTGACAAAGCAGTGGCAATCCTTTCGCGCCGCGCTGACGCCGCGCACATCAGGCGTTTATTTTATCGCCGCCATCCTGATCGGCGTGAACTGGCTGACGTATGTTTGGGCAGTCAACGCGAATTTCGTCGTCGAGACCAGCCTCGGTTATTTCATCAATCCCTTGTTGAGCGTGTTGATGGGCGTCATCATTTTACGCGAACGACTGCGGCCCATACAATGGCTTCCCATCGGTCTGGCCGCGACAGGCGTCATTTATCTCACGGTTGTTTATGGTTCCCTGCCATGGATCGCGCTGACCCTGGCTTTCTCTTTCGGTTTCTATGGCCTTGTCAAAAAGACAGCGCCGCTCTCGTCGCTGTTTGGCCTGACGCTTGAGACAGGCATTCTTTTCCTGCCCGCCGTAATTTATCTTTTCGCTTCCGAGTTCAACGGTACAGGCGCGTTTACACACACCGGCCCGACCGCTGACCTGCTGATGATCGGCGCGGGGGTAGTCACGACCGTCCCTCTGCTCATGTTCGCCTCAGCCGCGCAGAAAATTCCGCTGACGCTCGTGGGCCTTCTGCAATACATCGCGCCGACGCTTCAATTTCTGCTGGGTGTGTTTGTTTATAAAGAGCCTTTCGATCATACTCACCTGATTGGCTTTAGCATTGTGTGGCTTGCCCTCGCCATCTTCTGGATAGAGAATTACTGGTCTCGTCGCACAGCGATGGTCACGGCGATTCCAGAACTGGGAGAGGATTGAGTATAATGACCAAAATCCATCAAGGAGCAATCATATGAACTTTGCAATGTGGCGGAAAGCATTGAATGTGATTCCTGAAGTGTCGAAAGAAGAATGGGACCAACTGGACGTGATTTCCAAATGGCTGATTTCGACCCGCGCCGCGGTTCTCATCATGACCTTTATCTCGGCGGCTCTCGCGGGACTTTTTGCTTTGCGCGATGGCGAATTTCATTTTCTTCCCTGGCTGGCTTTGACCCTTGGCCTCATCCTCGCTCATGCGTCCAACAACATCTTCAATGATTTCACCGATTATGTCCGCGGTGTGGATAAAGACAACTACTTCCGCACGGTCTATGGCGCTCAGCCTGTCGCCAGCGGGCTTATGACTAAGCGCCAGCATCTGACGTATTTCGCGGTCACTGGTTTGTTGGCCCTTGTTATGGGGCTATATCTTGTTTTTGTCAATGCAAACGATCTCCTGATCTGGTTGCTCATTGCCGCGGGCGCGTTCTTCGTTCTCTTCTATACCTGGCCGTTGAAATACATTGCCCTCGGCGAACTGGCAGTGTTGATCGTCTGGGGTCCATTAATGATCGGAGGCGGCTACTATGTCCTTGTTCATGCGTGGAGCTGGAATGTCGTCATCGCCAGCCTGCCCTATGTCCTCGGCGTGACCACTGTCATCTTTGGCAAACACATTGACAAGGTCAAACTTGATAAAGAGAAGAAGATATTTACCCTGCCGGTTGTGATTGGCGAAAAGGCTTCCAGATATGCTGTCTTGACGATGATGGTGCTTCCGTATCTCTTCACCTTTTACCTCATTGCCACGAAGTTCTTTACCCCTGTGATGCTAATTGTCCTGTTTGCGCTTCCCACGCTCAAACAAATTTATCCCGTTTTCCTCAAACCAAAACCAGAGACGCGCCCCGAGGGATTCCCCGAAGGGGAAGGCGGCTGGCCCCTGTACTTTGTGGGGTTTGCCTTCATAAACAATCGCAGGTTCGGCACCCTCTTCATGTTTGGCCTGCTCCTTGACGTTATTTTGCGCGTACTGCCTTTCACTCAAAACTTCTGGCGGTAGCGTCTTGTCGCAAATCTCTGCTGACGTTTGTAGCGCAAGACCCGGTCTTGCGCTACAACTTTAGGGGTGTGCAATCTGAAGCCTTTCAAAACGGTTTTATAATTTCGATACATTCGAATCGGAGGAACACATGCGCATTGATTTCGCCATGTGGCGCAAGGCCATCTGGCAACTCATCAAAATGGACGACAAGAAAGAATGGGACGCACTGGATGTCGTTTCCAAGTGGCTGATTGCTACTCGTTCAGCCGTTACGTTGGTCACGGTTTATTCCTGCGTCATCGCGGGACTGCTTGCCTGGCGGGATGGATATTTTTCATGGTTGCCATTCATTATTCTCACCATCGGTCTGTTCATTGCGCATGGCACGAACAACCTGCTCAACGACTACACTGATTTCAATCGCGGCGTGGACAAGGATAATTATTTCCGCACACAGTATGGCGTCCACCCGCTGGTGCAGGGCTTCTGGACGAAGAGCCAGCAAATCCAGTGGTTTCTCATCAGCGGCGTGATTGCCGCGCTGGCCGGTGTATATGCCTTGTTCTACACCAGTTTCAATCCGATGGTAGCAGGTTTATTCGCCTTCGGCGCGCTCGTCCTGCTTTTCTACACCTGGCCGTTCAAATACTGGGGACTGGGCGAATTGGCGATCTTCCTCATTTGGGGTCCGATCATGATCGCAGGAGTGTACTTTGTATTGGCACGCGGCTGGACGCCAAATATCTGGAACGTTGCGCTGGCCGGCGTCCCGTTTGGGCTGAGCGTGGCAAGCATCAATGTTGGCAAACATATTGACAAGCGCGAGGACGATAAGGCCAAAGGCGTGGGCACGTTCCCTGTTCGCGTCGGCGAAAAAGCGGCGCGTCTTGTGGATCAGGTCGTACTTATCTTGATTTACGCAGTGATAGTCTATCTTGTTTTTGTGCCGCGTTACTTCACGCCGATCATGCTGATCGTCTTCTTCGCGTTCAAGCACACGCTCAATGCCATCCAAGTATTGAGCAAACCGCGTCCCGCCGCGCCGCCCGAAGGCTTTCCTGCCTGGCCAACGTGGTTCTCTGCCGTCACGTTCTTCCACAATCGCCAATTCGGCGGCCTATTCATCCTCGGTTTGATTCTCGATACGGTCTTACGCGTGATCCCCTTCACGGCGGAATTCATTGCGCGTTTCTGGCCGCCGATGTGATTTTGTAGGGGCGCAGCATCGCTGTGCCTCTACACGTTCAATTGGAGATCATCCACCTCCAGCCATTCGCTCTGCGAATGCGCCTCCAGTCCCCATCTCAATTTTCCCTGCGGCGTGAAGGCCGCGTATTGATTATCAATCCAGATGACGATTCCCAACGGCGGACGCGGACTCACAGGCGACTCCAGCACTGAAGCCCCATCCACCCAAAACGCAGACCGGTTCGGACTCCACTCGAGGCGGTAGCGATGCCATTGAGTTACGTCCACGCTGATGGTGGCTGAGTCTTCGTCAATCACGCGGCTCAACAATTGCCGCGTCTTCTTCCTTGAGAAGGGGAGCGCGAGACCTGCGGCGATCAACGATACATCAAAGCGCGGACTGCGAAAGACCTGCGCGAGAAAGCCCTGAGCAGGTCTATCATTTCTAAATGACAAGTAATTTTGCGGCGACGCATAGAAGAACCACAGCGCGTTTGGGAGGGTGGGTAACTTGAAAAAATTATCTTGAGGGCCAAACGAAAACCCGAACGGATCGTTCCAAAGGCCGAAGCCCCATGTGCCGGGCATGACTGCAGATGAGACTCTGGCTTTCAGTTCTAGTGATAAGGGCGGACTGTATGGATATTTTTGACGCGCGATGTGAGCGTGGTTATCAAGCTGGGATAAACGGTAGCCGCTCGCGGGTCCGGGTGGAATCGTTAATCGCCAGCCGCGGGGAATCTCCGCGATGGTCGCGTGGCGGGAGAGACGAGGTTTCAGATTCATCGCATCCATGAAATAAAGTATACATCGGTTGCTTGTTAAAATATTCCGCCGCTCGATTCGCTCGAACGGCGGACGATTAACGTGAAGTCGTTTGAGACCTCACGGGGTGGGCATGGCTGTTGGAACTTCTGTAGCGGTCGCGGTGGGAGGCATGCTTCCCGCGCCTGAACCCTCGGGGTGAACCACAATGCCAATCGCTGTCCAGCCGACGGCGGAAGGATCGCGCGGGGCGATGATGGTCACACGCGAGCCGACGGTTACTTCGCTGCTGCCGGGCAGAATCTTCGTATCGGCGGTCAATGTAAAGGTGTAGTCGTTGCCATCCGACGCTTGAATGGTGATGCTCACACCCGGCGTATACTGAGTAACCCATCCCACGCGATGTACGCGAACTGGCTGGCCGGGAATTGCCATGACTGCGCGGGCGACCAGGTTTCCGCTTCCGTCATCTCTGGCTTGTACCATGGCCTGCATACCGACTTGCAGACTCGCGCTTGATCCAGTGCGGCCCGGAATCTTGATGCGAGTATCGGAGGTCAGCACAAAGGGCACAGATGAGCCGTCTCTCAAGGTCAGCGTGAGGCTGGATGTATCCACTGCGGCGATTGTCCCGCGGAAGTTTTGCGGTTTGCCTTTTCCGTGCTCGCCGGCATTTTCAGTGGCTTGCGCGCCGGGCGTCTTTTGCGGACCGGGCGTGAGCGGCGGGCCGGGAGTCTTCTTCGGGCCTGCTGTGGCAGAGCCGGCAAAGGCCTGTGAAGTGACAAAGAACAGGCTGAGAGCCAGTGTGAGTACAAGCAAGAGCGGGGTCTTTTTTCATGATTCGATCTCCTTTCACTTACGGTTCGTACGTTACGGTTATTTCAACCGAGGTTTCATTGCCTGTGTCATTGCTGGCAATGATCTCGATCAGGTTTGGGCCTTCATCCAGCGCGAGGATGGTTTTGAATTGACCATCGGCGCCGACCAGCAAAATATTGTCGTTCACAGTCACGACCGCGCCCGCAGAAGCCATTCCGCTCACTTCGATCTGCGGGGTGTTGACCACCGCGCCATCCAGCGGCGAAAGAACTTCCAGCGAAACCGGTCCGCTGTTGGATGGTTGACCGGTTGAGGGTCCAGCGGGAGCGGTTGCGGGATTCGCGGGTTGCGCGCCGGGCACAGAAGCATCTGTTGGTGCGCTGGCAGGGGGGAGAGTCGCGGGGGGAATCGGGGTGAGAGTCGGCGAACAGGCTGTGACGCTCAACAGCATGACGGTCAGGAAGGCCAAAACATGCGGGGTATTTTTCATGACATCACCGTATCCTGAGTATAGGATTTTGACCGGTCGAATTGGATAGTTCCAATCAACGTGCCGCGTTAAAATTCGGCTCGATGGCCGGAAATCCTGGAGTATTTAACGATGCGACGATTGCATTGTTATGGTCAGAACAGTCGCTATGCTGTTTTCTTTTTTTCAGACACGCGAGGCACGCGATTGACCAGATAAATTCCAGCGATGATGATCGCGCCGCCAAGCAAAACAAGCAAGGTGATCGCCTCGTTCAACAACAGCGCGGCCAGCAGAGTTGTGACCAACGGCTCGATGTTGAGAAACACGCCGAGTTGCGAGGCGGGCAGGGCCTGTAACGCGTCATACCATGCGATGTACGCCAGGCCGGAACCGAAAATGCCCAACACCAAAATCGCGCCCCAGCCTTTGGCTGTGATGTTGTGAATCTCGCGTAGACCGGGACCGAAGCCAAAAATCCAAATGTTGGTGAACAGCCAGCCGAGGAGCATCACATAAAACATCATGCGCGCCGCGGGGTGACGCGCCAACTCGCGCCGCGAAAGGACCGTGTAAATTGCCCAATTCGGCGCGCTGATCAGGACTAACAAATCGCCAATCGTGCCTTCCTTGCCGGTGAAAAGCGCGGAGAGACTCCCTTTGCTGACAATCAACAAAACGCCAAAAGCGGCCAGTAAAATTCCGCCCACGCGCACCCAGCCGAGTTTTTCCTTCAGCATCAGCCAGCCGAGCAAAGCGATGAAGACTGGCGTGGTAGCGACGATCCAGGCCGTCGTTGTGGCCTGCGCGGTCTTGAGACCGTTGGCTTGAAGCCACTGGTGAAAGGTCACGCCGATGAAACCCAGCAAAGCAAAATAAAGCCATTCACTTCTTTCAGGAATGGCAAATTGCTTTCTCAACAAGACTGCCGCGCCCAGGATGACCACACCCATCGCGAATCTCAACCATACAATTGTGGCAGGCGAGACTTCCTGAAGCGCAATCTTGGTGGCGATGAACGTCGCGCCCCATACGACGACGGTAAACACGGCTTCGAGATAGGCAACGGTTTTTGGCATGTGTTCATCCTTTGGCAAGATAATCAATTATAATATCTCCCTCGGAGGCTTCTTCATGGAAATTACCTGGTACGGACATTCATGTTTCCGTCTCGCCGAGCGCAGTATGGCAACGGTGGTGACGGATCCGTTCGACAGCAAATCAATCGGCTATTCGCCGCTCAAACTCAAAGCGGATATTGTCACAGTCAGTCACGACGCGCCGGGACACAACAACACGGATGCGGTCAAAGGCGCGGAGCATATCATTGACGGCCCTGGCGAGTTCGAGATTGGCGGTGTGTTTATCACGGGTGTGCAAACCGACAGCGGCGGTTCAAATAAGAAAGCCAGGGATCAAGTCCGCAATACGTTATATGTGTTTGATTACGATGGCATCACGGTCGCGCATTTGGGCGATCTTAAGCAGGCCCCGTCTCAGGCTGAGATAGACGCTCTGGGTAACGTGAACGTGGCCTTGGTCCCGGTGGGAGGCGGCGGCGGACTCAACGCCGCGAAAGCCGCCGAGGTGATCAGTCTGCTTGAGCCAAATATTGTCATCCCGATGCACTACTCCACACCGGCTGTCAAAGTGACGCTTGATTCGCTCAACAAATTTTTGAAAGAGATGGGGTTGAGCAAGCAAGAATCCCAGCCTTCTCTTAAGGTCACGCGCTCGGGCCTGCCGGAAGAAACGCACGTCGTCGTTTTGGATTATCAACGCGAGTAAAGCCGTGTCTGTCAAAGTCATCATGACCTGGGACATCGCCTCCGAGCACGAACAGGAATATTTCGAGTTCGTCATCGGGGAATGGGTGCCGGGTGTTCAACGCCTTGGCCTTCAGCCGGTGGATGCGTGGGCCACGGTCTTCGGATCGTATCCGCAGATTCAGGTTGGTTTGCTGGCAGACGACGCCGCGTCAGCGCGCAAGATCATGGCATCCAAAGATTGGGGCGCGCTCGAAGATCGCCTGCTGACTTTCGTTCAAAACTTTTCATATAAAGTCGTGCCGGCCCGCAACGGTTTTCAATTCTAGTTGTCATTGCGGGCCGCGAGCGTAACGAATGGCGTGGCAATCCATGAAACCCACACAAACTCATTGGCGCTGGTTCTTTCTCTTGGCGGCTCTCTCTGCGGGAGCCGCCTTCGTTGCATTGATCTTTGTGCCGCGCGAAGGGAATGGTTTTTCGCTTTCGCGTCTGGCTTTGCTCTCTATTCTCTTTTCATTTTGCATTTTATGGATTTATTTTGCGGTCCGCCTGCCAGGTGGACTTGATCGCTTTGCGCGTCCATCTGTCATATTGATTACCTCGCTTCTTTCCTTGACCTTAGCCGGCTCGCTGTTCTTTTTACGCTACCTCTCCCCGGAGCGTTCCCTGCCTTACTTCCAACGCCTCAGCCCACTTCTGTTCCATCTGCTGACTGTGTGCCTTCTCACTTCTTTCTTCTTTCTTTTCGTTCATTTTGGGATTCATCGGGAAAATCTTTTGCAACGCAAGACGATCTTGCAACCTGCTATCACTGCTTTCAGCCTCCTGCTTTCTGTATTTATCTTTATCTCCCTCACTCGCCTCGGCCTGACTCCTGACACAGCCTACTGGGGCGAACCCGGAGTCCCGGTCATGGGCTGGCAACTGGGGCTGGCTCTCCTCGGCGGCATTATTGTTTTGTGTGTTTCACTCTATCTCCTCTCTTTCTCTCCGCCTGTGTTCGCAGAAAACGGGGGGAGACGGAGGGGGGCCGGGGATGAGGGCAAACACCTCGACTTTATTTTGCCGGTGTTCATCTGGCTTTTAGCGATCATCATCTGGCTAAATGTCCCAATCAATGTAATGCAAAACAGTTTCTACGCGCCGATGAACGCACCGACCTTTCAGCCCTTTCCAAATTCCGACGCGGGCTATTACGACTCGATGGCTCACAGCCTGCTTATCGGTTACCCCTATCAGGGCGACATTCCCACTCGTCCGCTTTACATTGTTTTGTTGGCGGTCTTGCACTTGATTGTTGGCGAACGCTATGACTTGATCATTGCCGGCCAGACTCTTGTACTCGCTTTGATTCCGGTCGTTTTGTATTTTCTCGGAAAGAAAATACACAGTCGCCCCGCGGGCGTGATTGTTGCCATGTTTGCCATCTTCCGTGAGTGGACGACTTTGCTTATTTCATCCAACACCCGCGTCTCGGATACCAAGACTCTGCTCGTGGATTTGCCGACTCTCTTGCTGATTCTGCTGGCTTGTCTGTTCGCTCTGCGCTGGCTCGAACGCAGAAACTGGACGAGCGCGCTGGCGGCTGGCGGCATGTTCGGGTTGTTATTGCTTCTGCGGACGCAATCGTTATTGATTCTGCCCTTCGCCCTCCTCATCGCTTTCCTCGCCCTCGGCTGGAAAAGCAGGAATAACTTCTTACTTCTCACTCCTTCCTTTTTTCTTGGCGTCCTCGTTTCGGTCGCGCCCTGGTTGATTCACAACTACCTCGTCAGCGGCCACATTACGTTCGATGCGCCGTTTCAATATCAGGTGATTGCCAGCCAGTATCAATACACCGGCAACCTCGATCTGGGAAGCATCGAATTGCAGGGGAAGAGCGTCTTTGGTATTTTGCTGACCTTTACCCTCAAAGATCCCAAGTTTGTGTTTGGTTTTATTGCAACTCATTTCTTCGCCACACAGATCAATGGCCTGTTGGCCCTGCCGTTGATCGAAAAATATAATGGTATCTCCGCTCCCATCGATCTTTACTGGATGACGTGGGACGGCCATCTCGAGTGGTACAACCTTTTGTTGATAGTTTTTTATCTCGCCGTCATTGCCATCGGCCTCGGCGCGGCATGGAAACGTTTGCGCTGGCTTGGCCTGATGCCCTTGGCTTTCTCTCTCGGTTACTCGCTTGCGAACGGTATCGGTCGTTTCTCCGGCTGGCGCTATGATCTGCCTGCCGACTGGATCGCCTATTTTTATTTTGGCATCGGTGCGGCAGAAATCTTTGCAACTGTCGCTTTGCTGTTTGGCGCGGCAGGCGAGAAAATCTTTACTCAAGTTCAAGTCAGGGAAGCGCCCGCTCCAAAATGGACTCAAGGTCTCTTGCTGGCTGGTATCTTCGCCCTCATCAGTGCATTGCCGTGGATGGCCGAAGGAATCGCCTCGCCTCGCTATGTGAACCAAACTTCGCGGGCGATGATCGCGGAGCTTTCCAGTTCACGCGTTGTTCAGGAACTCGGTGTGAATCAGGCTCAAATCGAATCGTTTATTACACAGCCGCAATCCGTTCTGCAGATCGGACGTGTTTTGTATCCGCGTTTCTTTACTCGCAACACCGGCATCTCATCGTCTCATCCATGGCCTGCGTATGCGCCGCGCGATTTTCCGCGCATGGGTTTCTTGCTCCTCAATCAAAACAGCTCTAATGCTCTTTTCTCATCGAAGCAAATTCCCGATCCATTTCCCCAGGCCGCAGATGCCATTGTTATCGGATGTCAACGCGATGGATACCTCGAAGCCCGCTTGATCCTTTTTCCTGACTCTGACATTGCTTACCTCAGCGCGCCTCTCACGGAACCATGTCCCTAAACACTGTCCACTGTATACTGATTACTGATTACTGAATCAATGTCCCGCCTCGCCCCTCGACTATTAAACTGGTACCGTCAAAACAAGCGGACTCTTCCCTGGCGCGATCACCCCAATCCGTACGCGGTGTGGGTCTCGGAGATCATGCTCCAGCAAACGCGCGTCGAGACGGTCATCCCATACTTTGAGCGTTGGATGAAGCAGTTTCCAACGATCAAAGATTTGGCCGCGGCTTCCGAGCAAGATGTTTTGAATGTATGGGAGGGACTTGGCTATTATTCTCGCGCACGCAATTTGCACAAAGCCGCAAAGATCATCACCGAACAATATGGTGGTCAACTGCCGCGTGATTTGGACTCGCTTCGCCAACTTCCCGGCATTGGGCGTTACTCGGTTGGCGCGATTGCCTCGATGGCTTTCGGCCTCGACGAGCCGACTCTGGACGGCAATGTCCGCCGCGTGCTTACGCGTCTTTTTGATGTGAGCGAGCCTGCAGACTCTTCTGCAGGCGAAAGGATTTTATGGAATCTCGCGGCTGTGCATTTGCCCAAAGGCCAAGCAGGCGATTACAACCAGGCGTTGATGGATTTAGGCGCGACGATTTGTTTGCCGAAGAATCCGCGTTGCCTGATTTGTCCGTTGATGGAAACGTGTAAAGCGCGCCAACTTGGGATTCAAGAAAAACGTCCGGTGATGAAGCCGAAGAAAGAAACGCCTCATTATGTCCATGTGGCCGCCGTCATCGTTCGGCGCGGACGAGTCTTGCTGGCAAAGCGTCCGCCGAAGGGGCTGCTCGGAGGGATGTGGGAGTTCCCGAATGCGCGCGTGAACGGCGATCCGGCCAGGGAGTTGGTCAAGGCTATTGAAACGGCGACCCGTTTAAAGGTCAGGAGAAAAGATGCGTTTGGCTTGGTGGATCATGCATATTCGCATTTCAGCCTCACGGTCCACGCCTTTCGCGCGGATTTGGTTTCGATGTCCAAAAATGAAAATCTGAAGTGGGTGAGGGTGGCGGAGTTGGAAGATTATCCGATGGGTAGAATTGACAGGCAAATTGCGCGACAATTGGGGTGATGAAAGAACCGGCGGCAAAGTCGTTTGACTTTGCATTAGAACGCCATCTGATGGTCGAAGAGCAGATCGCGCGGCGCGGGCTGCATAACCCGCGTCTGCTGGCCGCGTTCGAAAGCGTGCCGCGTCATTTGTTCGTTCCCGAGGAACTGCGCTACGCGGCGTATGATGATTCTGCTCTACCGATTGGTTTTGGACAAACGATTTCCCAGCCTTATATTGTGGCTTTGATGACCAGCCTTTTGGAATTGCAGGGCGATGAGCGCGTGCTGGAAGTGGGCACGGGTTCGGGTTATCAGGCGGCGATCCTCGCGCATTTGGCGCGCGAGGTCTTCACGATTGAATTTGACAACAGACTGGCATCGCGGGCGGAGGAAGTTTTGCGGACGCTTGGCCTCGCCAATGTGCATGTGTTTACAGGTGATGGCTCACTGGGCTGGCCGGTGGCCGCGCCATTCATGGGCATTGTGGTCTCGGCGGCCGCCCCGCAAGTGCCCAAGCCGCTGATGGAACAACTGGCTGACGGCGGTCGGCTGATCCTGCCGGTCAACACGTTGCGGCATCAATTGCTGGAATTATGGATTCGTCATGGCGAGCATTTCTCGCGTCAGGTGATTACGAGCGTGAAGTTTGTGCCTCTGCGCGGGGAATATGGAAGAAAAAAGTAAGCCCCCGCCCGTCCACCCGCAAACTGCGGCGGCAAGCGGGACGCCCTCCCCATTTTTGACCTTTGGTCAAAAATGGGGAGGGATGGGGTAGGGCTATGCTTTGCTCAACGTGACGAAGATCATCGGCCTGCGTTTGGTCTCTTCGTGCAGATAATTCTTGACCGCAGTGACGATCTCCTTCTCGCTATCCAGCCCGCCGCCGTTGATGGCTTCCATCACGCGCTTGCGGACATCGGGGATGAGCGTCTCGGCATCTTCCGGAGAGACGAAGCCGCGCGTGATGATTTCCGGCTCGTGAAGCACGCGCCCGGAATACTTGTCAATGCTGATGTCAATAAGCAAAATGCCGTTGCGCGCCAGCATCTCGCGTTCGCGCATCACACCGTGATCAATGTCGCCGATGGACTCGCCATCCACAAAGACGTAGCCGCCGGGGATGCGTTCGCCGAGTTTGATCTTGTTGCCGACCAGTTCGACAACTTGACCGTTCTCAACAACAATGATGTTTTCTTTGGGAATGCCAACCTGCTCGGCCAGCGCGGCGTGACGCGTCAGTTGCCGCAGTTCGCCGTGAATGGGCAGGAAGTGTTTAGGCTTGACGAGATTGAACAGGAATTTCTGTTCTTCCTGGCTGGCGTGTCCCGAAACATGCACCGAAGCAATGCCGTCGTAGATCACATTCGCGCCGCGTCGAATCAGGCGGTTGATGGTCTTGCTGATACTCTCCTCGTTGCCGGGAATCGGATGCGATGAAAGCACAATCGTGTCGCCGGGTTTCAGGTCGAACTGGCGATTGGTTCCGGTGGACAGTCGCCCCACCACAGACGAGGGTTCACCCTGCGAGCCGGTGCACATGATGGCCACCTTATGGTCCTGCATGTTCAAGGCCTGGTCAATCGGAACGAGCAGGTCATCGGGGATATCGAGATAGCCCAATTTGCGAGCGATCTTGACGTTGTCCAACATGCTCGGACCGGCCAGCGCCATCTTGCGTCCGTGCCGCTCGGCGGCCTGAGCCACCTGCTGAATGCGCGAGATCAGCGAAGCGAATGTTGCAACAATAACGCGCCCTTTCGCCTCGGAGAACACTTTATCGAAAGCCGGGCCGATCACCATCTCGGAGGGTGTCCAGCCGGGACGCTCCGCATTGGTCGAGTCCGAAAGCAAAAGGTCCACGCCGCGTTGCGAAAATTCTGCCAGCTTGGCGTAATCGGTCGGCCAGCCGTCCACAGGGGTGTGATCGAATTTGAAGTCGCTCATGTGGACGACAAGACCGGCGGGTGTGGTGATTCCCAATCCAACTGCATCCGGGATCGAATGACAAATGTGGAAGAACTCGACTTTGAATGGACCGAGTTCAATGGACTTGCCCGCTTCCACGGTGTGTAATTGCGCCCTGGCAGAAGCATTGTTGCGCGCCAGCTTGACCTCGATCAAGCCGCGCGTCAGCGGCGTAGCGTAGACCGGCGCGGGGATGTCATTGAGAACATGATGGATCGCGCCGATGTGGTCTTCGTGCCCGTGCGTGATGACGATGCCGACGACTTTATCGGCCCGCACGCGCAAATATTCATAATCGGGAATGATGTAATCAATCCCAAGCATGTCGTTTTCGGGGAACATGATACCCGCATCCACGACGAGGATCTGATGATCGAACTCGTAGGCGGTCATGTTCTTCCCAACTTCCCCAAGTCCACCCAGGGGAATGATTTTCAATTTTCCGTGCTTACTCATACAATTTTGTTTATTTCCTTTTTTGTTAAAAAGATAATTATCCGCCAGTGGCGGTTAAGGTCACTTTCGATATGTACAAAAATGCCCGAGGGAAGTCAGACTCCCGCGGGGCTTTTCATGCCACACCTGCAAATACCTTCTTGTACTTGGTGCTCTTCCAAGTATGTCTTGCAAAATAGCGCCTCAGCGCCATGAAAGTCAATTCCAACGTCCGTGAGTATAGCAGGGGATGAGGGATTTGTCAAAGCCAGGCCCTACCCCATCCCTCCCCATTTTCCGAAGGAAAATGGGGAGGGTGTCCCGAAGGGACGGGTGGGGCAGGCTTATTTCTTTTTGTGATTCCTCTCCATCATCAGATTGAACTCGATTTGCTTTTTCCCGATCTCTTTGCGGATTTCGAACCGCTTCTTTTCCTCCCTCAAAGCGGACTCGACCTGTTTGAGTTCGGCAATCTCTTTGAGCAGTTCCACTTCACGCGGCACCATTCCGGCATTCTTCAAGATCGAATGCGCCGCGCGGACCTCCTCGGGCGTGTTGAAATAATCGGTCAGGTCGAGCGGCTTGCCTTTGCCCGGCAGATCATCGAACTCGCCGCGTTGCATGGCTTCCCGGATGATGGCTTCAACGGCTTTCTCAAATGACATGGCATGATTTTACACGGAAACATCGGTGTTACAATCCGACGGGAGGAACATCAGGCCTTCATCGCACCTACGCGCTCGCTATCGTTACATCATGTGGAGCCATTATGTCTAAAAATCGCTTGACGCCTTCAGTGTTCGTTGTTTTTCTATTGCTCACTGCCTGCACAATCTTCTCGCCCAGCTCAACGCCGCCTCCTACATTCACACCGGTCAGCCTGACGGCTTCTCCCACACCCTCCGGTCCCAACGAATACATCACCATCGCCCAGTTGAATCTTTGGTTTCATGGCCCCGGTTGTTACGGCGGGTTTGAATCATTCAATTGCAACGGGAAAAGAAACACTGGTCTGACCCCGCTTTTGGGCGCAACCTACGACAGCGCCTCCGCCGATGTGATCCGCCAACAGATTGATTGGGCTGTGTCATATGGCGTGGATGCGTTTTCCATCGAATGGACCACGCCGCGCGAAGTTTCCGGCTCCATCGAGAATATCCTTGACGATAACTTCCTCAAATCGCCGGAGCTCAAGAAAATGCGCTGGTGTATTTTCTACGATCTGGTGTTGAGGCTTCAGCAGACCCCCGGCTTGAAGGTGGATTTGAGCCGCGGCATGGACTTCAACAACCCCGATGTCTACAATACCTTCGTGGCGGATTTCGATCACTTCGCCCAAAAATATTTTAGTCAGCCGCAGTATTTGAAGATTGATGGGCGGCCAGTCGTCTATGTTTGGGGGACATGGAACGCCGTTGGAAATTATTGGGACGCATTCCGGGAGGCGCGCCAGAAGGCCGCCGCCCGCGGATACGATGTCTATATCGTCGGCGACATCATCCGCACCGATCATTTTTACCCGAAGCTGGCCTCGGCCTACGACGCGAATACGAACTTCGTGTTTTTCATGCCAGGCACACCTGCCACCTCCAAGGATGTGGGCGAGGCGGCTGTGAAATTGGATGGCGCCCTCACGGACTGGGAAGGCAAAATCTCTACATTGAAAGTGGATGGGCGAGAGGAGAATGTGCTGCTCCAACCTGGCTTCACGCCTCAATTCGATAATCGCTTGTTCCAGCAAGTGAATGGATGGAAGGATGTCATCTACGTGCCCGCCTCGAGCAAGGACCAGGTGATCGCCATGGCGGAGGTTGTCAGGAAACATGCCCATCCGGTTGGCAGTCAGGGATGGAAATTGATTTGGTTGAACACCTGGAATAACTGGCCTGAAACCACCACCTTTGAACCGACAGCCGCGCAGGGACCGAAGTATCCGGCGGGCAATTATCAATTCGATTTCCTGGAGGTGATTCGCGATGTATTTGGGCCGGAGGTTTTTCCGCCATCGGAATGAGACGTGATTTGTATGTCGAGATAGTATCTCGGCGTACACAGTTCTGCACGAGCGTATTGTCAATCTGCGCCAGAGCAATCTGGCGCAGGCTGACGTCTATTAAGTGGGGAGTGTCTAATATCGAGGATACATGTCATTCTGAGGGAGCAAAGCGACCGAAGAATCCCGCCGCGAAGCGGCGGAGACCCTTCGCTCCGCTCACCGTTCGTGCCGCGAACACCGACGGCACGTCGGTGCGAGACGGCAGGGCGACACCCCGTGATATGTTTGAATTTAAGCACTCCATTAGGATTGACTGCAATGGCTCTGAATGTTCCAGTGTTAGAATTCAATTGGAGGAATGACATGCAGTCATCACGTTTGCGCGCTCGCTATCGTTACATCATGTGGTTCTTTGCCCGCACCGCCGCGAGCGTGGTCTTCTGGGATTTACTTCTGCCGCGCCTGGGTCTGCGCGTGCTCACGCGCCGGACTCGCTCCCGGCGTTATAAAACCATTGCTGCGAATTTCCGCGCCATGGCGCTTCGCATGGGCGGTGTGATGATTAAAGTGGGGCAGTTCCTCTCGGCGCGCTTGGATGTCTTGCCTGCTGAGATCACGGAAGAACTATCCGGCTTGCAGGATGAAGTTCCTGCGGAAGATTTCGAGGCGATCCGCAAATTGGCCGAGGCCGAATTCGGGATGCCGCTCGAGGAAAAGTTCGAACGCTTCGAACCGGACCCGCTGGCGGCCGCCTCACTGGGACAGGTCCACCGCGCCCGGTTACGGGTCAATGCGCCCGAAGCGGAAGAGTTTCGCGAGGTAGTGGTCAAAATCCAGCGGCCGTTCATTGATCAATTGATCGAAGTGGACTTCTCCGCGCTCCGTCGTTTGGGCGGATGGCTTCATCGCTACGAGCCGATTCGCAAACGTGTGAATGTCCCCGCGCTGATTGATGAACTGGCGGTGACCGTCCAGCATGAAATTGATTATCTGGCTGAGGGCAAGAACGCCGAGGCGTTCGCGGAAAATTTCAAAGACAGAAAACGCGTGCACGTGCCGCGCGTGGCTTGGAGTCACACCACGAAGCGGGCGTTGACTCTTGAAAATGTGTATGCCATCAAGATCACAGATTACGATGCGATCACCGCCGCGGGCATTGACCGCGCTGAGGTCGCCAGTGTTTTGCTTGATACATATCTCAAACAAATCTTTGAAGATGGCTTTTTCCACGCCGATCCTCATCCCGGAAATTTGTTTGTCACGCCTATGGCGGCGACCGAAACGAAAAAGACAAATTGGCGCCTCACGTTTGTTGATTTTGGCATGGTCGGGACCGTGCCGGAGAATCTGCGCGACGGTTTGCGCGAATTACTGATCGGCATTGGCACGCGTGACTCGGACCGCGTGGTGAAGTCGTATCAAATGATGGGCGTGTTACTGCCAAACGCGGATGTCAAATTGCTGGAACAGGCCGAGGCACAATTGTTCGACCGCTTCTGGGGCAAGTCCATGAGTGAATTGCGTAAAATCAATCGCGCTGAGATGGCACAGTTCGCCATCCAGTTTCGCGAGTTGATGTATCAGATGCCTTTTCAATTGCCGCATAATTTGCTTTTGCTCGGGCGGACGGTTGCGATTCTTTCGGGCATGTGTACCGGCCTTGACTCGGACTTCAATATCTGGGAAGAACTTTCGCCGTACGCGCAAAAATTAGTTGCTGATGAAGTCGGCTCAAACTGGGAAGTCTGGCTGGATGAGATCGGGGAATTGGTTAAGCAGTTGGCGGCTCTGCCCGTGCAGACAGGCCGTGTGTTGACGCGGCTCGAGCGCGGCGAGTTGAGCGTCAACGCGCCGCAGGTCAACCGGCAAATCTATCATCTCGAAAGCGCGGTCAATCGCCTGACGGGAAGCGTAATCTTCGCCGCGTTTCTATTCGGCGGCGTGCTGCTCTATCGCGCCGGAGATGTTCTGCTCGGCTATATTTTCTGGTCACTTTCCGGACTTACTTTGTTATGGATGGCGTTTCTTTCGCGCGGACATTCCCCATGGCGGTAAAATATTTTTAAACACAAAGGACACGAAGAACACCAAGGGGAAAATCAATCTTCCCCTTTTCCTTCGTGTACTTAGCGCCCTTCGTGGTTAAAGTTTTTTTATTCTTTTTCATCCATCCGCTTCAACGCGGAATCGATCAGACTGCGGAAGGCCAGCAACATTTCCTTGCGCGCCTTGCGGCGATGCTCCACAAATTCCGGCGGGAGCAAGCCTTTGACGCTCTCACGTATTTCTTGGCGCGCGGCTTTGAAATGTTCGCGTACATCCTCGGGGATTTTGTCTTCAAATGGTTTGCGGTGGGTTGTCTTTTCAGCCATGCGGACCTCACTTTCTCTGTGATGATTATAAGCCTTAATGCTATGCTTCACTCACGCCGCGTCGGCGGCGCAGGGAAACAAAAGCGGGCACAGTTCATGCAGGCGCTGGCTGATTTCCTTGAAAATCCTGTCAGAAAGTTGATGTAAATGAGCAGGTCACGCTTCAAGTGTGACCTGCTCATTTTATCCGTACAATTCTCTTCTAAAAAACTCCGGCAGGGCAAAGGCCGCCTTGTGAATATCGGGATTCAAATAATGATTCGTGCCGGGCGGATACGGTCTGTTTAATCCATCCGTCCAGGGCGTATCGGAGACGTACATGAAGCCGATCCCGCCGCCGGGATAGGTGGGGATGTTGGCGTAATAATACGCGGGATTCCTGGTTAGCGCTTTGGCGGATTTATAAATCTGTTTGATCAAATCCGTGTCGAAGAAGGGTTGTTCGCATTGCGTGGAGGCGGCTCCGCCGGGCGCGAGGGCGCGCACCATTAGTTTGTAGAATTCATCGGAGAATAATCGCTCGGCCATACCGATCGGATCGGTCGTGTCGGAGATGATGACGTCGAACTGTCCCGGGTTTTCTTCGAGAAAGCCAAAGGCGTCGCGCACGATCAATTTGGCGCGCGCGTCCGCCCATGGGTCCCCGAAGGAAGCGGAAAAATATTGCCGTGACAGGTCCACAACGCGCTGATCCAGTTCACAGATCACCGCTTCTTTCACCGACGGATAGCGGAGGACTTGTTGCAACGCGCCCCCATCGCCGCCGCCAACGATCAGCACGCGCTGTGGCTCTCCCATCGCCAGCATCGGCACATGCACGATCATCTCGTGATAGCCCATGTTGTCGCGTTCGGTTAGTTGGATGATTCCATCCAGAATCATCGCATTGCCGAAGAATTCAGTCTCCACGAACTGAATATGTTGATATTGAGTTTGTTCGTCTGCCAGAATTTTTTTGACGCGAATGCCCTTGCGATAGTAGGGGTGTAATTCCTCCGTGAACCAAATGCTCATAAGCGCAGCAATCCTGTGGATAAAATTCTCTACGCCGCGGCTTGAAGAACGGGAGTTTCGATTTCCGCATCGCGGTCGAATTTGCGAAGCGAAAAATTATCCGCTCCCAGAGCGGACTTAAGATGTTTAATCAGCGGCAGGAGGTCTTTGCCGAGGGAACACGTGAACAGGTCAATCGCACAGTAGCCGTATTCAGGCCAGGCATGCAGACTTGCATGCGACTCTGCGAGAAGCAAAAAGCAAGTAAAGCCGTGCGGGCTGAACTTGTAAAAGCCCTCATCCACAACCGTCAGACCGCTTTCACGGACGGCCTTGGAAAACAACGAATAGACTTTCTCGCTGTCCATTAATAGTTTTCGGTTGCAGTTGGAGAGATCACAGATGTAATGCTCTCCAAGTTTCAAAGTCGCGTTCACTCGCACCTCCACGATTAAAAGATAAAGAACCCATCCGTGAACACCACCTTTTCATTTCAGCCCGATCCGCAAGATGTTGGCCCTGCGTAACGAACGAAACGGTTCCCGGATAGACTCTGTTGGGGCATTTATACTATGATGTGCCAGAATGTCAATCTTTTGGAATGGGGGATTTTCAGCCGGCTTTCATTGCCCACCGATGACTTCGATCTCCTTCCACGCCACCCACGAGGGACTCCGGGTTGTCACGATGCGAATGAACTGGACGTCCGTCAATGGCGGATGCGGCTCGAAGGTCAGAATCTGATTGTCTGATGTATTGCCTTTGAATTCATAGATCATCTTGAGACTCTCGTTTGGGCCGCGCGCCCAGATTTGGTGAACAGTTTGACCGTTGGGGTATTGGGAAATCGTCAGGCTGATGGCTGTGATGGTAGACGGTTTGCCGAGGTCAATCTCGATCCATTGTTGTGGATGCGCCCCCGCGCCCCATTGCGCGCCGGTCCCGTCCACCGCGTTGGAGGACGGTTGATCAGGCAGAGACCGCGAAGCGGTCACTTTCTTGCCAAGGGCGATGTTGTTTTGAAAACTGATATTGCCTGTTTGCGAACAGGGATTGGGACGGTTGATGGGAGCTAGGGCTTTATCAATTTGCCCGCTTCCACTTTGCGCATTGTAGAAATCATACTGCTCCGATGTATCCCACGTCCACATCAGCCAGCCGTCGAAGCCGTATTTACAGGATTCAACCTGCCAATTCATCAATGCCTTTGCCGCGGCATCCACGGATGGATAGGAGTTAACATTCGCACCAAACTCGCCGAGAATAATTGGCCTTTCCTGCACATCCTTCACGCCAAAGTTTTCGACATGTTGTTTTAGATTCAGTTCGAATCCCGGATACGCGTGCAGGTCAATGAAATCCGCCTGGGATTGCCAGATAGCCGGAGCGCTGACCACCAGGCGTGTGTCCCCAATGCGCGCCGGGTTTGGTTCTTGCGGGACGAAAAAGCCGATGCTGACCAACGCGGTCGGGTCTGCTTTGAGAATGGCGGCGCGCACATTGTCAATGAAATACGGCAAGTTCTCTTCGAGCATTTTCTGTTTGTCGGTTTTGATTGACATGTCATAAGTCTTTCCATTGGCCGCCGTGACCATTCCGGATTTCAACGAGAGGGGTGGGTAGTTTGTGTCGTAGAAGAATTCGTTTCGCAGTTCATATGAGAAGATGTACTCTGTTGGAGCACCGAGGTTAATCAGGTCATTGATAAAGTCTGTGTAATAGACTTGATAAGCGCGTACTGCCGCACCCGGTAGATTCTGTGCATTGTTGAAATTAAAAAGTTCACAGCATTCCTGGCTGATGATCGCTCCGTACTTTCCACCGGGAAGCCAATCCTGCGTGAACATGGTGAAGATTTCATTCTGTTTTGCCAGCTTAAGAAAATCAGCCACGTTTTGCATGTAGGCTTGTGAAAGTCCATCACTTGCAGTTCCAATCGTGTTTTGGCTGACAAACACGCGCACAACGTTGTAGCCTTCTGTGTGCATCTTTGCGAACTGCGCTGAGACTTCGGCAGGGTTGTACTGGCCGGGATCGAAAACGGAATGGTAGATTGGCCTGCTTCCATCCGGAGCCGTTTGAGGGGCGAGGCGAACGTAGTTGTTGCCGCGTGGAATGAATTTTTGCCCTGTGATGCGATCATAGAATTCACCGGTCCCGTTGACAACGCGGATGCTGATGCGATGCTCCTGAACAGAGGGCGGAGACGTAGGACCGGGCCGCGCTGTTGAGATCTGAGTCGGCATCGGCACGGTGGGGAAGTTGCAGGACGTGAGCAAGAGGAGGAGAAATGGAACGATAAAGCGGGATGCCTTCATTTTCTCTCCTTTCCGTTGATATCAATATAGCACGCGCCTCGAAAAAAGCAATCCCTCAGTGGGTATTTGTGGTTAAATTGCCTCATGATTTTCCTTTTGATCGAATTCATTGATGAACTGGTTTTTGGCCTCCAGGACGCGGCCTGGCCGCTCATCCGCGACGATTTGCATCTCACTTATGTCCAAATTGGGATCATCCTTTCCGTGCCGGGGTTGATTGCCAATTTCATCGAACCATTCCTTTTTATTTTGGGCGACGTGTGGAAGCGCCGCGCCATCATCCTCACCGGCGGGATTTTCTTCACGCTATCTTTGGTTTTCACAGCCATCAGCCATTCGTTTCTCTTTCTTCTGTCCGCCATCATTCTTTTTAATCCATCTTCGGGCGCGTTCGTGAGTCTTTCCCAAGCCGCGTTGATGGATACGGATGGATCGCGTCACGAACAGAACATGGCGCGTTGGACCTTCGCGGGATCGCTGGGGGTCTTCCTCGGCCCGCTTTTGCTGGGCGGATTGATCGCCCTCGGCTTTGGCTGGCGGACGGGCTTCTGGGTGCTCGCTTCTTTCTCGATCCTGATCCTGCTGACCGCCTTCAAATTTTTACCTGCCTCTGGAAGCTCTCACGCCGAATTCCCCTCCGTGCATGCTTTTTTTGAAAGTCTGCGTTTTGCGTTTTCATCCTTGAAAGATAAGTCTGTTCTGCGCTGGCTCGTCCTGCTCGAATTCTCCGATTTGATGCTGGATGTTCTTTATGGTTTTCTCGCTTTATATTTTGTAGATGTCGCCGGAGTCTCGCCTGGCTCCGCCGCGCTGGCCGTTGCGATCTGGACGGGCGTCGGTCTGCTTGGTGATTTTTTACTCATCCCGCTTGTTGAGCGCGTGAAAGGATTGGATTATTTGCACGTCAGTGTGATTCTCGAACTCGTGCTTTTCCCGCTCTTTTTGCTCACATCCATCTTTTGGCTGAAATTGATTTTGCTCGGCCTGCTTGGATTTTTCAACAGCGGCTGGTATGCGATTCTAAAAGCCAATCTTTTTTCCGCTCTTCCCGGCAAAAGCGGAACCGTCCAGGCGCTGGACAATGTCTCTGGCATGTTTGGTAAACTCATCCCGTTCGGCATCGGCCTGGCCGCGCAGGCCTTCGGTCTCGCCGCGGCGATGTGGGTACTTCTCGCCGGTCCCATTGTGTTGTTTATCGGCTTGCCGCGAAAGCGAATTTCAAGTTCGCCATGAATTACTCTCTTTATTTGCACATTCCCTTTTGCGCTCATCGTTGCGCGTACTGCGACTTCAACACGTACGCGGGCCAGGAAGATTCCATTCCAGATTATGTAAACGCGTTACGCAAGGAAATTGAGTTTGTCGGGAAGCCCCTCTCGCCCACTCGCTTCGCTCGGGGCACTTCCCCGATTTTCGGAGAAAATGGGGGAAGACGGAAGGGGGCGCACACTATCTTTTTCGGCGGCGGGACGCCCTCGCTTCTTTCCGCCCCTCAGTTTGCCTCCATCATGGACACCTTGCGCGCCTCCTTTGCCTTGACCGCGGACGCGGAGATCACCATCGAGGCCAATCCGGGGACGGTCTCTCTGGAAAAGCTACAAGCATTGCGAAAACTTGGAATCAATCGCATCAGTTTCGGCGTTCAGTCTGCGAATGCTGAAGAGTTGAAAATGTTGGAGCGCACGCACAATTTCTTCGATGTAATCGAAGCAGTCTCATCCGCACGCAAAGCGGGATTCGACAATCTAAATCTCGACTTGATTTATGGCCTGCCCGAACAGACTCTTCGAACGTGGCAGACCACCGTCAAACGGATTCTCGATCTGCATCCCGAACATATCTCTGCTTACGCGCTGACGCTGGAACATGGCACGCCCTTTGGCCGTTGGTCCGCGCGCGGGCTATTGCCTCTGCCCGATCCCGATTTGGCCGCGGACATGTATGAGTGGGCGAGTGCAACACTTGAAGCCAATAGATATGTTCAATATGAAATTTCCAATTGGGCGTTGGACCAAAGGCGGTGGGCTGTGGACTGTAATGCATCGTCAACGGCCGATATTCAACGGTCAACGGTTTATGTCCCGCCGTCTTTTGCCTGCCGCCACAACCTGCAATATTGGCGCGGGCTTCCCTATCTCGGCTTCGGCGCAGGCGCGCATGGGTACGCGGATGGCTATCGCTATTCCAATGTGCTGAGAATTAAAACCTACATTGAGCGAATGAACACTGATCACTGGTCACTGAACACTGGCTTCCCGCTTTCTTCCGCAACCGTCAATCACCACCGTCAATCTGCGAGCGACGAGATGTCCGAGTTCATGATGACCGGGCTGAGATTAACGCGCGAGGGAATCGCCGCGCCCGCCTTTCGTCAGAGGTTTGGACGCGGGTTGATGGATATTTATCCAAACGAAATCAATGAGTTGATTAGTCTTGGTCTGCTTGAATGGACAAAAAGGACTTCCGAAGCGGGGGAGGCTTCGAAAGTCCTTCGGCTTACATCGCGCGGACGGTTACTGGGGAATCAGGTATTTATGCGATTTGTCGGTTAGTGAATCTTGTTGAAAGCCAAAGATAACTACGGAGCCGTACAATGGGGAATCTCACAACCCATTCCGCCAGTCGCGTATGTGCACCAGCGACAGCCCGCAGCGATGCAACCTGCTTGATCAACGTAATATTGTTGAGGGTCCTGACAACTTGTCTTAGTGCCCGGTTTTGGTTCTTCTCTCGGACATAGTTTGGGTTCATAACCGGTTGCTTTGAATCCAAAGGCTTCCCAGCAAGTGTTATCCACAGCAAACAACGCCTTCAACGGATAATATTTTTCGTTTCGTTCCGGCGAGCCGGCCTGTTCTTCCGTGAAGCGATCATTGTAGTCGAATTTGGTCGCATCTTTGAGGCCGGCGTCTGCCCACACGCCCATCATAAAAGATGAACCAGGCAGTAATTTTTTGATCGCGAATTGCACCGTCGCGTATTGGCCCACGCCGATACGCACCCATGCCAGATCGGGATCGTCTCCCTGGCCGCCATCGAAGATGATTTTGTCGTAGCCATTGCCGTTGAATGGCGCATCCGATTGTTCGCCTGAAAGACCGCCGGTATCGTGGTTGGTATCCTTGAACACCTTGACGTTGGAGGCATCCCATGCGCTGGTGTATGGTGGATGCGCCCAGACCAGATAATCTCCAAACCCATCGTGATTGAGATCAATTTCGACGCCGTAATCTATGTCGTGTGAGTCGTTCGGGTTTGTTCCGCTTAATTGGATCGAAATGTAGTACCAGTTAGTGTCCTTGTTCAAGTTGAAGGTTACAATGTCCAAATCGGGTACGTAGGTCATATTCTGTTCGAAGGGGCGTTCCAGCCGATTGATCTTGTACGAATCGCCGTAAGGCGCGCGACCTTCCGGCCCGGTTCCGGTTGTGTCAACGTCGTACACAAATGATCCCTGAATTGGCGCCGTGTCGGAGGGCCTCATTAAATGCGCAACGGCAACCGTTGGCGTAGACGCAGTAGGCGTATCTGCGGATGTAGTCGGTACGGTCACCAATGCGGGCGGTACATCTGGCGCTTGCGAAGGTGGAGAGGTGATGAAGGGCAGGTTACATGCCAGAACGGCCATCATTAGAGCGAGCAAGAAGCGGCTTATTGACAAAGGTGATTTGTTTCTCATGGCAGTCTCCTCTTTTACCTAAGAGTACATCACGGATACGTACAGTAATAAACAACCGCTATAACATTGCTTCCGTTTGGTCTCCATGCGCATCCCGCCGCTTCACAACTGGACTTGTCTGTATGTGAACTCGGATTGGTGCATCCAGTCTCCGGCTTCGGAGTCTCTGGCGCAACGATTGGCGGGCAGATGAGGGGCTCATAGCCGGTTGGCTTGAACCCAAAGGCGGCGCGGCAGGTGCTGTCTGTTGCGTAAAGCGCTTTGAGCGGATAATAGGCATTGTCTTTTTCCGATGAGCCCGCCTCGGCCTCTGTGAAGCGATCGTTGTAGCTGAATTTCGACGGGTCTTTCAGTTCCCCGTCCGCCCAAACGCTCCACATGAAGGATTTGCCCGGCAGTGATTGCTTGAATGCAAATTCGATTACGTTCTGATGTTGAGGGTCAATGCGAACCCATGCCAGATCGGGGTCCTGCCCCCGGCCTTGATCGAATATCACCGTATCATATCCGTTCCCGTTGAACGGCGCATCCGATTTTGTGGCAGATAAACCGCCTGTATCGTGATTGCTGTCGGAATACACAGAAACGTTTTCAGTCGCCCACTGAGTCGTATAGGGTGGATGCACCCAAAGGAGAATGTCGCCGAAGCCGTCGCGGTCTTTGTCAATTTCAACACCGTAATCAATGTTGAGCGAATCGTTGGGATTGTTGCCTATAAGTTCAATAAAAATATAATACCAATTCCCATCCGCTTCGAGGCGAAACCGCGTGATGTCCACATTTGGTAAATAATTCATATCGCCCTGGGTGAATGGCCGCTCAAGACGATTGAACTCGTACACGTCGCCATAAGGCGCGCGGTGCTGAGGGGCATTGCCAGAGGAATCAACATCATAGTTTATGTTTCCCGTCAGTGAAACATTGCTGGGAGTGGTCAGATGACTGACCGGCGGTGCGCTGGAATTTGGATTTGCGGCTGTGGAGGCTGAAAGAGGCGTTTGCGTGGGAGCCGCTCCCGACGACAAATTACATGCCAGCATTGCAAGCAAAAGAACGATGATGAATGAGGAATAACCCTTTGTCACTGCCATATGACTCTCCTGTGTTTGCCTCTATTATGTAACTTTTTTCAACCCCATGCAAGTAGACTTTATGGTGATATGACTCTCAAAATGCTCTTATGGATGCCCGCCAAATCGCTCAAGCCGGACCCGAAAGCGGCGCGGGCCTCCGAAGAGCCGATCAATAGTCCCGGCACTTTGGCGTCCGTGTGCCGCCGCGTGGACAGATCTTCCAGATTGCCATGATCGGACGTGATTAGGATCAAGCCTTCGTCATCGTTCCAGTGTTCGACCAGGCCTGTAATCACGCCATCGAACACTTCAAGTTGATTCAAAGCCCATTCCATATCCTGTTTGTGACCCGCGTAGTCACTGGCCCAATATTCAAACATGGAAAAATCGTATTGGCCCGCAAGCTCGGCGAGTTTCTTTCCAGCCGCATGGGGACTGAGCTGCGGCGCATCGGGAAAGCCCAACATGCCGCGCCAGCCCGCGCCTGTGAAATCTGCGGAGAGCGCTCTGCCCGCGTACAAATCATCTTTGGTAAAGAGGGGGAGTCCCGCCGAGGTAACCGCCAACGGAATGGCCGAATAGAGTCGCTTGCCCGAGTCCACGCCGTGAAAATAGCGCGGCGGATAGGCGTTGAGTAAAGCGGCTTTTTTATTTGATTTGGTCAATTCTGAAAAGATGTTGCCTTTGAGCAAATACCCTGCCACCGCTGGGTTTGGCTTTGGCCCATAATGCTCGCCAATCTTCTTAGGGATATTGATTCCGGTCAGCAAAACAGCCTGGCCTGTGGCTGATTGCGGGAGGCCGGCCACTCCTAATGAGGCATCAAGGGGCAGCAATGCCGCGCGCTCGCCGACAAACGGCGCGACGCTTGCCAGCAATTTATGTCCGCCGAGCAGAGATTCCAGAGTCGGCATCTTTGCGCGCGCAAAGGGATTGATTTCGGGGTTGTCGGCGCCGAGGCCGACGCCATCGAGGAAGATGAAGAAAACACGCATGTTTACCGATAATTCGAGTAGGGCGTTGTGCCCCTACAATTTTTGAAATATGAACCACGCCGACGGACGTTCGCGTTTGTCCCAGCCGTCTTTGCGGGAGAGCAAGCGAAAGCCGCGGGCTTGAATCAAATCCAAGTCGGGCGCGGCCAGGCCGGGTCCGGAGAGATGCGGATCCGATTTGAAGAATCCATACATCAACCAGAATCCACCCGGAGCCAGGACGCGATCCAGTTGAGTCAAATAATCTGCTTTCTTTTCGATGCCGTGAAAACATCCCAAATCCAGCGCGAGATCAAACGGACCGTTGATACCTTTGAGGGTGGTCGCTTCGTTGACTTGCAAGTCAACCTTTACATGTTTCGTCTTGCGTTTTGCGATTTGAATGGCGCGCGGCGCAAAGTCAATACCCGTGACCTGCCAGCCGTTTTGGGCGAGAGTCAGCACATTTGTGCCTGTGCCGCAACCGATGTCAATGGCGCGGCCCGCTGGATGCGATGCAATGAATTCGAATAATTCCGGAGGAGAAACGCCGCTGTCCCATGGTGGGCGGCCAAAGTACATGAGATTGAAATGGAGGCGGCGAAGCAGACTCATGCCCGCTATTGATTTACTGAATCGCGCACGCGCTGTGGGTCAATCTCGCCGATGGTACGCCAGACCTCATGACCTTGCGCGTCGAAGAAAATGTACGTGGGAGTGTATTCGAAATCATAAACCGGCGCGAGTTCGCGCCCAACCTGTTCCTGAATGTTAATGTGAATGATTTCCAGTTTGTCGCCAAGTTCCTGCTCCAGCCCATCCACGATGGGTTTCTCTGCGGTGCAGGTAATTCAGTATGGCGATTGAAATTCGAGCAGGACCGGTTTGCCCGCGCCGATCATGGCTTGCACGGCTTTGGCGTCTCCCATCAGCGGCGTTTGGCGCGGATGCAGGACGAGCCAGGCAGACGCCAAACCGACCGCGATGACACCGAAAGCAATGTATTCTCTGACTCCCGGCTTATTGGTCAGCAAAACCAGCGCCGCAACGATGATTACGCCGAGGGAAATCCACAGAAACGAATAATAGTTGTAAATCTCTTCCATGTCATTTCAAGGTGGTGACATTCTTACTTTGACAATTCAACCCTCTTCTTTTACAATCATGCGCACAATCTGGCTGGCATCATTCCACTTTTGAGGAAGGGTTGTCATGAAGGAGTATACCACTGAGTTTCTCCGTAACATCGCGTTGGTCTCGCATGGAAGTGCGGGCAAGACCATGCTGACCGACGCGTTTCTGCATGTAACGGGGGCCACCACACGGCTTGGCAAGATTGAAGACGGCACAACAATTTCAGATTACGACGATGAAGAAATTCGCCGCAAGATTTCCATTTACACCAGCGTCGTTCCGGTTGAATATCGAGACCATAAGATCAATGTACTGGATGCTCCGGGCTTCACCGATTTTGTCGGCGAGGTGATTTCCGCGTTGAGTGTGGCCGACGCCGCGCTTGTCCTGGTGGATGCAGTGGCCGGGCTTGAAGTTGGCACGGAAATCTCCTGGCGTCATGTGGACGAATTCAAACTGCCGCGCTTTGTGGTGATCAACAAGCTCGATCGCGAGAATGCCAATTTTGCCAAGGCCTATGCGTCGGTTGAGGAATTCGCCCATGCCGGCGGTCAGCGTCTGATCAAAGTTCAATTACCCATCGGCGAGAAGCACAATTTTAAAGGTGTAATTGATTTGATCTCGATGAAGGCTTATATGGGCGATGGAAAGACCGTGACGGATGTTCCAGCAGACATGCAAGAGGCCGCCAAGGAGGCGCACTTCGCGCTTGTGGAGGCCGCCG
>Ga0070741_10002531_pt1 | contig 48640 bp, 42 predicted proteins | sample Coa_R1_4_FD_66440 | JGI IMG/M metagenome (GOLD analysis project Ga0070741, IMG submission 66440) | Surface soil microbial communities from Centralia Pennsylvania, which are recovering from an underground coalmine fire - Coalmine... | ecosystem: Environmental > Terrestrial > Soil > Unclassified ... | reverse complement strand
TGGTCGGCCATTACCGAGCGCGTTGCTGACGAGATGTTCGGCGTCATGCAACAGCAGGACAAGGCCGGCAGCATCAATCCGATTTACGTCATGGCCGACTCCGGCGCTCGCGGATCGAAGCAGCAGATTCGCCAGCTCTCCGGAATGCGCGGTCTGATGGCGAAGCCGTCGGGCGAAATTATCGAGACGCCAATTACTGCGAACTTCCGCGAAGGATTGACGGTGTTGCAGTACTTCATCTCGACGCACGGCGCGCGTAAGGGTTTGGCCGATACGGCTCTCAAAACGGCCGATTCGGGCTACCTGACTCGCCGTCTGGTTGACGTTGCCCAGGACGTGATCATCAGCGAATACGATTGCGGCACGGTGGATGGAATCTTCGTGGCCGGAATCGTCGAAGCTGGCGAAATTATCGAGCCGCTGCGCGACCGAATCGTTGGCCGCGTGTCACTCGAGAAGATCAAGGACTACGACGGCAACCTGATTGTCGATATCAACCAGGAAATCACGGAAGACCTGGCGGGCGCGATTCAGGCGGCTGGCATCGAGCGGGTGAAGATCCGTTCTGTGCTCACCTGCGAATCGAAGCGTGGCGTCTGCGTAATGTGCTACGGACGTAACCTCGCTTCGGGACGTCTGGTCGAGCTCGGCGAAGCGACTGGTGTTATCGCCGCACAGTCGATCGGGGAGCCGGGAACACAGCTCACGATGCGTACCTTCCACATCGGCGGTACGGCTTCGCGAGTCTCTGAGCAGTCGCGGCTCGAAGCCAAGACGAACGGTACGGTCCGCTTCATCGGCTTGCAAACGGTCAAATCAAAAGCTGGCGATCTGGTGGTGATGAACCGCCAGGGCTCGATCGCTGTAGTTGATGACAAGAACCGTGAGCGCGAGCGCTACTCGGTGATCTACGGCGCTAAAGTCAAGGTCAACGATGGCGATGCAGTCCAGCTTGGCCAGGTGATGGTCGAATGGGATCCGTACACGTTCGCGATCCTGACCGAAATTGGCGGCACCGTGCAGTTCAAAGACCTGCAGGAAGGGGTCACGCTGCACGAAGAAGTCGACGAAGTGACGGGCTTGTCACGGCACGTGGTCGGCGAATCTCCAGACGAGAAGCGCCAGCCGGCAATAGTCGTGAAGAGCGCAAAGAGCAGTAAGCGCTACTTGATGCCCTCGCGTGCTCACCTGATGGTGACCGAAGGCGACACCGTGTATCCGGGTGACGTGCTGGCGAAGATTCCGCGTGAAACCACCCGCACAAAGGACATTACGGGTGGTCTGCCGCGCGTGGTTGAGCTGTTCGAGGCGCGAAAGCCGCACGAGACTGCAGTCATCAGCGAAATCGATGGCACGGTCAAGTTCGGCGAGGTCTCGAAAGGCCAGCGCAAACTGTACGTGACTGCCGACAACGGAACGGAGAAGGAATACTCAGTCCCGCGCGGCGTTCACATCAACGTGCAGGAAGGCGAGCGCGTGAAGGCGGGCGAACCGCTCATGGACGGCCCGCTCAACCCGCACGACATTCTGGCGGTGCTTGGCGAGAAGGAACTGCAGGCTTATCTGGTGAACGAAATTCAGGAAGTTTACCGGCTGCAGGGCGTAAACATCTCTGACAAGCATATCGAAGTGATTGTCCGTCAGATGATGCGCTGGGTGAAGGTCGAAGACGTAGGCGATACGACCTTTCTGCTCGAGGAGCAAGTGGACAAGTTCCGCTTCCGCGAGGAGAACGAGCGCGTGATCCGCGAAGGCGGCAAGCCGGCAACCGGCAGGCCGTTACTGCTCGGCATCACCAAGGCCTCGCTTGCGACCGACTCATTCATCTCGGCGGCGTCGTTCCAGGAGACCACGCGAGTGCTCACCGAAGCCTCCATTCAGGGCAAGGTCGATCACCTGCGCGGTTTGAAAGAGAACGTCATCGTGGGACGGCTCATCCCTGCCGGCACCGGAATGGAGTACTACCGCAACGTCCGCCTCTCGCCAGAGATGGAAGAGGCTGCCGCGAAGGTGCAGGAGGAAGTCTCGCAGGCGTACGAAGAGGCCGAGCGCGCGCTCGAGCTTATGCGTACAGAAGGCGAGACGGAGGAACTGGCAGCGGAGTAATTGCAAGTGTAAAGGGCGGAAGAAATTCCGCCCTTTTGTTTTGCCCTTTGTGGCTTTTCTCTGTGTACCCAGTATCCTCTGTGGTGAGGTTTTGAAAAAATCTTTACCACAGAGAACACTGAGTTACACAGAGGAACACCACAGAGGAACTCTGTTTAATTCATGCACGCTAACCCCCAACGAGTGCAAGCCGAGGAACCTGTGCCGAGTCTTCGCTTGATTGCCAAGCCCCGGCAATCTACTCTGGCACCGTTGATACTGCGATTCTTTCATCTGCTCGGAAAGGCGATCTGGCGGGCTTTTCAGCATGACGCGTTCGCTATCGCCAAAGCTTCCGCCTATTCCTCGATCCTCACATTCTTCCCCAGCCTGCTTGTTGTTGGCTCGGTGCTCGGGAATGGCAATAAGACGATGCGGGAGTATTCCCGCGAAATTTCTTATGCGCTCGAACGAATCTTGCCGGCGGGATTCAGCACCGTGCAAGCGTACTTGCGAGGCAACACCGGCCGGTCAGTGGGAGCTCTGATCACGACGTCGCTACTGTCCGTGTGGCTAGCCTCAGGCGTGATGATTTCCTGGATGGAAGGATTCCGCCGCTGTTACGAGTTGCCGAAAATCTGGGGCCTGGTAAAAGAACGTTTGATCGCCTTTTCGCTGGTGATACTCGCCGGAATTCCTCTGGCATCCTCGACGATTTTGGTTGCATTCGGAAGCGAGATTGAAACTGATCTTCTGCTGAATACCAATCACGAAATCGGGACTTACGTGGTCATTATGTGGAGAATGGTGCGCTGGCTCATCGCGATCCTTACCAGCGTCGCTGTCATTGCTCTGATTTACCACAATGCTGTTCCACGCACACAACCCTGGCACAGCGTCCTGCCCGGCGCTACCCTGGCTACCGCCATGTGGTTCATGGTGACCATGTTCTTTGGCTGGTACTTGCAGAATTACGCCGACTACAGCGTGATCTACGGTTCTCTCGGCGTAGCCATTGCACTTCTGGTGTGGATGTATCTGATCTCGTTGGTCATCCTGATTGGCGCCGAATTTAATGCGATGTTGTTTCCGCGGTCGACCTTAGGGAGCGAGCTGAACGCCCTTGCGAGCGCGAAGTAGTATCTGAGTCACCAACCTGTCTACTGCGAGCGATACAGCAGTACTGGCGGCTGCCCATTACAATACAAAGTCGACCTACTCACGATCAGATGAGCAAGAGTTTGCCCGTTACCCAGTCTCCCTGTCCCGCCGATCCCTTGCAAACACGCAGGGCAAAAATAATCTGCACAATTGGCCCTTCCTGCAGCACGGAGGAGGAACTCCGGGAGCTGATTCGCCTCGGTATGGATGTGGCCCGTTTGAATTTTTCACACGGAATGCACGAGAACCACGCCAGGCGCATACAGGCGCTACGGAATGCCGCCGCTGCCGAAGGAAGGACAATCTGCATTCTGCAGGATTTGCAGGGCCCCAAAATTCGCACCGGAATGTTGCAGGGACATCAGGCGGTGACGCTGCGAACCGGAGGCAAGGTCACGATCACTACCCGTGATCTGGAAGGTACGGCGGACCTGATCTCGACGACATTCAAAGCATTGCCGAACGAAGTTAAGCCAGGATCGCGAATCCTGCTTTCAGATGGCAAGATTGAATTACGCGTTTGCGATGTTGCTGGGGATCATATCCATTGTGATGTCCTGAACGGCGGGATTCTTGGTGAACAGCAGGGGATCAATCTTCCTGGAGCCGCGCTCTCAATTCCCGCGCTTACGGAAAAAGACCGCAAAGACCTCGAATTCGGCCTGGAGCACGGAGTTGATGCTGTGGCGCTTTCATTTGTCCGGTCGGCCAACGATGTTATAGAAGCCAAGAAGATCATCGTTTCGCGCAACCTAGATGTGCCGGTGATCGCGAAGCTTGAGAAACCACAGGCCATCGACCGGCTGGAAGGGATTCTGGAAGTTTCGGATGGTGTAATGGTTGCCCGCGGTGATCTGGGCGTGGAAATGCCGCCGGAGAAAGTGCCCGTCATACAGAAGCACGTGATTCGCCGCGCCGCCGAGTTCCGCAAGCCGGTGATCATTGCTACCCAAATGCTCGAGTCAATGATCGAAAATCCCAGGCCCACTCGTGCTGAAGCCAGCGATGTCGCCAACGCAATCTTCGATGGTACCGACGCTGTCATGCTTTCCGCGGAAACTGCGAGCGGCAAATATCCCAAAGAAGCCGTGTGCATGATGGCGAAGATTGTGGTCGAGGCGGAAAGCAATATGGCGGAGTTCATGCAACCACGGCGGCGGCGCGACCAGAAGAGGCTCTCGGTCTCAGAGACGATTTGCGAGTCGGTTGCGCACGCAGCTGAAGACCTGCATATGGCGGCAATCGCGGTTTTCACAGAATCCGGAAATACTGCTCGATTAATTTCGAAGTACCGGCCAAAATCGAAGATTTACGCCTTCAGTCATATTGCGGAGATCTGCAATCGCATGAACCTGTTCTGGGGGGTGCACCCGGTGAAACGCGAGCATGCGATGCACTTTGAGGAAATGGTCGCGGCCGCAGAGCAGGAACTGGTTCGCTCACGCAAGGTTAATCACGGGGACGTTCTGGGCATTGTGGCCGGAACACAAATGTCGAGCGGCTCTACAAACTTCATGCGGCTGCATGTGGTGAAGTCGGACTCGTAGCATTATCCATCGGGCAGAGCGAGGGTTGCGTCAATTACCGTGAGGATCGAAGTCGAACTTGACCACGAGCTTTTCTTTTGCGCTGGCCGGCGCGTACTTCCAGCGTTTTACCGCTTTTATGGCTGACTGGCCGAGGATGGGATTTCCGCCCAGGACTTGCGCACTCTCGACCGTTCCGTTTGGAGTCACCACAACTTCCACCCGCACCACCCCGCCGATGTACATCCGCTTTAGGGTTTCGGGATAATCGGGCTCGACGCGACTCAGAACTTTGCGCGTGGCGCCCGTGTCGGCAGTAGTTTGGCAATTAACAGGTTTCCCGGCAGAAATGCCGAGCAGGAGAATGCTGAGAAAAAGGCTGAGCCTTTGCCGCGTACGCGACCGAAGGGCTGTTGTTTGGAAATTTACCATTGTTCAACTCGTTTCATTGCGATCAAGGTAGCTCAAGACTGAGCTGATAGACTTCCTGCGTACTGCGGTCTCGCACGAACATCCAGGAACCATCGGGCATTTGTCCGGCCCACAATCCAAACGCGCCTGGATATCGCTCGATGCCCGCAAGTTTAAAGACGCGCTCGGTGTGCTTCTCGCCGACCCTCACCCTACGGATCGATTCTTCATCTGTGACAAGATCATCGAAGTAAAGGTATTTGCTGTCTGCCGACCACACTGGATAACTCACCGCGCCGGCTGGTTCCGTCAGCCAGTTCTTCCATTTCTTTGTCTGGAAATCAAAGAGCATGACCTTCGTGAAGTCAGGGGTCAGCGCAGCGATGTAACGGCCGTTCGGCGACCAGCGAGGGCTGAATAATCCATCGGAGCCCGGCACGGTTTCGATTTCGTGTGTTTTGAGGTCGAGAATGTTAATCTTCAGGTGCTCGGAGCCGTACACGTACCCATACATGATTCGGCTGCCATCTGGGGACCAATTGGCATCGATCTGTCCCTGATCTTCCTCGAGAATGTCCTGTGATGCCCCACCGGCCCGCGCGATGATCGAAATTCGCCATGGCTTGCCCGGCTGCATACTCACGTATGCGATCTGGGTGGAGTCCTTCGACCAGCGAGGAAGGACCGCGCGCTCCGGGGACGAAGTCAGCCGCATTTGCTCTCTGCCATCAGCCCGAGAACGGTACAACTCGCCATCGGGAATGGAAACATAAGTGACCCACTTGCCATCAGGGGAATAGTCGAGATCGGTCGCAGATACGCCAGTGAGCAGCGGAACGAATTTGTTGTGCGTCGGACTGTATTTCACAGCTTGAGCCGCAGGTTGTACGCCGATAGCGAAGATTTTCTTATCCTCGCGTGACGGCGTGGGATTGCCAAACGAAATCGGGCCTTTGGTCAATTGCACGGGACCTGCCTCGCCGTGCTTGGAATCCGCTATCGCCCACAGAGTCGTGAGCGTCGCAGGACTGCTTTGAGTTACCTGGAAAACATAATACCGGCCGCCGGCGATCCAATTTCCGCAGCAGGCGTTCTTCGCGCCCTGCCATTCGGCGAGAAGTGCGTGTGGGTTCGAGCCGTCTATGCCGATTTCCCAGAGTGAAGTCGTATTTTGCGCCGTATCGCTGACGCTGAACCGTATCCGCTTGTTATCGGGAGAGATGCGTGGAGCAAAGACGGAACCGTCAGCCTTGAAAATTTCACGTGCGGAGGATCCGTCGGCGTCTGCGAGATAGAGACTGGAACCTCTTCCGAAGGTCAAATTCAAACCGTCGGCGGACCATGCGGCATCACGTCCCGTGAACCTACCTAACCGCTGCGGCGTGCCAGCCGTGACCGGTAGAGTCCAGAACTCGTTGTCGCGTGCGCCGCCCTTCAAGGCGGCGATCAGAAGCTTGTTACGGTCGGGAGAGATGTCGAAAGCCTGAATGTTCGAGAATTTGGTTGACAGCACAGTACGATTGGCGGTGCGGAGGGACACTTTAGCGACTACGTGGCGCGCAGCCGGCCACTCGGTAACATATAAATTGGAATCATCGGACAAAAGGCTGGTCTTGCCGATTCCGTCATGTGTAACCTGGACAATCGATACTACTTTCGGAGTCTTAGCGCTTGACGCATGATGATGCTCCGCCCACAACGCCGTGGGTGCCAGAATCGAAACGAGAACTATCAACAACGAAGCCGTGAATTGCCCGGTCGCAGTGAGCATAACGACGATGCTAGCAAGCTGCTTTCTCCCCACAACGGGAAAAGGGATCGCTCTGCTTACCAACGTAATCTCAAGATCCCCTAGAAGAACGTTTTTGTACGAGATCGTACGGGTGCAGTTGATTACTGAAGTAGACCGGATCCCATGAGCATTGAGCCGATCTCCGATTTTTCCATTGAGCCGGTAGTCCGTGGTTATCTGCATCACCCAAAAGTCGGTTCGGGCGACGCGCTTGTTCTAACGCACGGAGCTGGCGGGAATGCGCGATCGGGCTTACTGACCGCCATAGCAGAGTCTTTTGCCGGCGGGGGTCTTGCGGTCCTAAGGTGCGATCTGCCATTCCGGCAGCTACGCAAGTTTGGCCCGCCGCGACCAGGAGACGCGGCGCGTGACCGAAGAGGTTTGGCTAACGCGATCTTGATAATGAGGCGCCAATATTCAGGGCGAATCTTCCTTGGAGGCCAGAGCTACGGGGGACGACAGGCAAGCATGCTATGCGCCGAAGAGAACCTTGCTCACGGCTTGGTGTTGCTCTCCTACCCATTGCATCCGCCGGGTAAGCCCGAGCAGTTGCGCACACAGCACTTGCCCCAGATTGCGGTGCCAGTAATGTTTGTTCAGGGAACCCATGATCCGTTCGGAACAATTGACGAGATTGAGGCCGCACGCAAACTGATTCCAGCTAAAACTCAATTACTTCCCATACAGGGCGCCGGTCATGATTTGGGGTTTAAAGGGAAGATGAAACGGGAGGACTTGCCTGCAGCCGTACTCGAGAATTTTCAGTCGTTCTTCGGCTGACGCAAAAACACGGACTCTTGACGCCTGAGGACGTTCAGAAACACATCGCATCAAGTAGTATCTCATCAGTTTATAATTCACCGTTTTGATTCTCATTTAGTCAGGAGCTGAAACATGGCCCAGCCCACGATGGCTGCAATTCCCGGACTCAAAGATACTTATGCGCAACTGAAATCCCGCATGGACAGGGCGGTCGATGACTTCCGCAAGGCGCTGGTTGCAACTCGCACCGGTCGTGCCTCGGTGCACATGCTCGATGGAGTCACAGTCGAAGCATATGGCTCGCAAATGCCGTTGAATCAGATCGCGCAGGTGCACGCGCCGGAGCCGCAGCTGATCACCGTGCAGCCGTTCGATCCGACGCAATTGGGTTCAATTGAGAAAGCAATTCGCGGCGCAGAGCTGGGTCTGAATCCCATGAATGACGGCAAGATCATTCGGGTGCCGATCCCGCCGCTGACAGAAGAGCGCAGGCGGGAGATGGTGAAACATTTGCACAAAGTGCTGGAGGATCATCGGACCGCGGTACGTAATATCCGACGCGACGGCAACGACGCGACTAAAAGGGCGTTGAAGGACAAAAAAATTACTGAAGATGAAGAGAAACGCGCCACTGCGGAGATTCAAAAACTTACTGACGATGAAATAAAGAAGATGGAAGACATGTGCAAGGCGAAGGAAAAAGAAGTGATGGAGATTAAATAAAGCCATCGTTGGTTATTGGTCATTGCCAAAAGAACAAGGGTGCGAGCAAAGTGAAATGTGAACCTAGGTGCGGGTGGTTCGTTCGTAGGTTCTCGCCAAAGCAGAGATAGACTTTGTCACTGACTAACGAGCAACAACTCAAATGGAGCAAACCATTCGTACAGTAGAGATACCTGGATTCACTGTCGTCGGAATTCAAGCACGAACTGATAATGCAAAAGAAGCCACCGCGGAGGGGATCATCGGCCGGCAGTGGCACAGGTTTATTGAGGAAGGAATGGCGGACAGAATACCCGACAAGACTGGTTCAAACCTCTATGCTGTCTACAGCCAATACGCCAGCGATCACAACGGCGAATACACCTTCATGGTGGGAGCCCCGGTAAAGGAAGGCGTCGCTGCTCCTGCGGGGATGGTTTTGAAGCAAATACCCGCGGGCAGGTACGCCGTCGTTACAACCGAGAGAGGGCCATTTCCCAAGGTTATTCCCGAGGCCTGGATGCAGATTTTTAAGCTTGAGGATGAAGGGAAGTTGAAGAGGACGTATCAGACCGACTTCGAGCTTTACGACGAGCGCGCCCTGGATCCACAGAATGCGCAAGTCGATATTTACGTCGGAGTGAAATAGCTCCGCTCACCTGATAAGCCAAATCGGAGTTTCTCGCCTCTATAATTGGTTAAATATGGCAACGTCTGTAGAGAGTTCCGTCAGCGCCCGGGCGAAGTACGAGCCGGTGATCGGGCTTGAAGTCCATGTCCAGCTGTTGACGGAGTCAAAGATTTTTTGCTCGTGTTCTACGCGTTTTGGTGATCCGCCGAACACGAACGTGTGTCCGGTCTGCCTTGGGCTTCCCGGGGCGTTGCCGGTATTGAATCGGCGAGCAGTGGAATTCGCGACGCTTGCGGCCATGGCGCTGAATTGCGAGATTCGCGAGACCTCAATCTTTGCGCGCAAGAATTATTTCTATCCTGACCTTCCCAAGGGATACCAGATTTCGCAATACGACAAGCCGCTGGCAGAGCACGGGTACATCGAAATTCAGACCGCGGCAGGCACGAAGAAAATCGGCATTACACGGTTGCACCTGGAGGAAGACGCAGGCAAGAGTCTGCACGAGGGCTTTGCCGGCTCAGGCGAGACGACGGCCATAGACCTCAACCGCAGCGGCGTGCCCCTGATAGAAATTGTGAGCGAACCGGACATCGCGTCACCGGAGGAAGCGTACGAATATCTCACTCGCCTGAAAGAGATCATTCTCTATACGGGAGTCAGTGACGTGAACATGGAGGAAGGCTCGCTGCGCTGCGATGCGAATGTCAGCGTTCGGCTACGCGGAGAGAAGAAATTCGGAACCAAGACTGAAGTCAAGAACGTAAATTCATTTCGTTTTATTCGCGAGGCGCTGGAGTATGAAATCGAGCGCCAGGTCGAGGTGATCGAATCGGGCGGCAAGATCGTCCAGGAGACGCGGTTGTACAACTCCGTCGAAGGAAAGACGTATGGTATGCGCTCGAAGGAGCAGGCGCACGACTATCGTTACTTCCCTGAACCTGATCTGCTACCACTGGTGATCGATAAAAAGTGGCAGGCGCAGATTCGCGGTTTGTTGCCTGAACTTCCTGAAGCGCGTCGCAAGCGCATGATGGCGGATTACGGAATCACCGCGCAGGATGCGCACACCCTCACCCTCACGAAATTACTGGCCGACCAGTTCGAGTCAGCTGCGAAGGCGGCAAAAAACCCAAAGCGCGTGGCGAACCTGGTACAGAGCGAATTGATCGGGCGGCTGAAAGCTCGGGGGCTGGAAATTGAGCAGTCGCCAATTTCGATGAAGGGCGTGGCTGAATCGGCGGATCTGGTCGAGAGCGGTGTTATTTCCGGCAAGATGTTGAAAGATCTCTACGACCTCTGCTTTGAGCGAGGCAAGGATTTTCCGCAAACCTACGAAGAAGAGGGCCGGCCCGCTCAGTCGCGAGATACATCGGCGATTGAGAAGATTCTCGATGAGGTGCTGGCGGCCAATCCTAAGCAGGTTGAGCAATATAGGGCTGGAAAGAAGACAGTTGCTGGGTTCTTTGTTGGGCAGGTGATGAAGCTCTCCAAGGGGCAGGCGAACCCTCAGCTGGTGAATGAGTTGGTCTCGAAAAAGCTGGACTGACTTCACTAGTAATTCAATCGTCCAATACCTTCCGTTACTTCTAAGTCGTGTTTTTTTCGGCCAACATTACTCTTAGCGCCGAGAGAACATGCAAATCACGGGGAAACGGATTTTTACTGCGGTCATGTTGCTGGGATGCTTTGTCACGGTTTATCAGGTGCTCAGCAAGCCGCAACCCGTTGCTTCCCCGCAGAAAATTGAAGATGCGCGTGCGAACGCGGCATCGTTTGATCGCAAGATCGCGGAACTGGAGAAGCCGCGATCTCTGCGTGAAATGGCAGCGGATATACGTTTTACGTCCGACGAGGTCAGCGCGGAGCTGGCTCAGTCGACCGGAGCGATCCCGCCCGCTACCCCGAATACAACTAGGCCAGCCAGCACTACCCCAATTTCGCCGGACACGGTGGTGGGGCCGGGAGAGGTGCAAGTGAAGGGGTATCAGGTCCGTCTGGACGGAGATGTTGCGCGAGGGCAGTTTGTGACTCGGATCGCTGGAGAAGATGTCTACGTCACGCTTGCCGGACACCTGGGCTCGCAGGATGGCTATGTAACGTTTGATCCTACGGAGTTCAAGGTTGGAGACTTTAGCATACCGGTTTCACTGGTCAATTCGGCATTGCAGAAGAAGCTGGCCGAACAGCGTGAGCAATTGAAGTTACCGGAAGGGGTCGCAAGCCTGCGAATCGAAAATAGCGAACTGGTGCTTACCCCGAAGTAACCCTCCAAGCACTATCCTCGCCGCCGATAGTACACGGCGAACTCATATCCCTGATTCGGCGGAAACAATTCGGCGATCTTTCGCAGACGCTCAGCCAGTGAAGCGGGGGCAAGCAGCGGATAGTCCCGCTCGCGAAGGTCATGGTAGTCGACATCAAGACACAAGGAAAGAAGATAGATGGAGATCGCGTCCGAGAATGCGGCGGCGAAATACTCGTTTTTATGTTTTTCAGCGTCTAGGCCGTGACCAGTTGCCAGCTTGCGGGACTCCCAGGCATCGAGAGAAGTTTCGCCCCGAACGCCCGAATCGGCCTGCTTCCAAACCAAATCGCTGAACTCCCGCGAGACTCCTGCCTGCTCCACGAACGCGTGCCCCACGTTAATGAAGAACTCAAACGCAATCGAGAACTTGTCGTCCATCAATCGGGTGGAAATGAACACGCATTGCGAATTCCCGAGTTCAAGATTGCGATGGCAAACCGCGCTGTCACTTAGTGCAACATCGTAGCGATCCGCAATAACAGTCTGGTCGCCTTGATTCACCGTGAGTGGGACGAAGTAGTAGGCTTTCCGTTGAAGAGCGCCAGCAATGGCTTTCGGCACGGACGAAACCATCCGCTCTAAATCGGCGGCCGAAATGTTCATATCTCCGGCGACAGCGTAGCAGATGCCGTTTGGAGCCTGCGAAACTGGGGTGTCGCGGACGACGTCGGCCGGAGGTCTTGTAATTGCCTGTGCAGCTTGCGACATTCGGAGTATTTTAGCGCACAGTTGTCCGGTGGGTCCGCAAACCTAGGGTGCTCCTGAACTGCGATAAACTAGCTACAGTTACGATGAACCCTGTAGTTACAATCTCTCCGCTCGGTCCGCGCTGGTATTCGATTCCCGCGCGTGTGTTGTTACTGACGTTCATTTTTGCGTTGCTTACGTTCGCAATCGGTTTGCTTATTGGCATATGCGCGGTGCTGGTCCAAGCAAATTTGCATAGCGTTCATCCGGATTTGAGATTTGCATACAGAGACATAGCCGCCCCTGCAGCAGGTGTTGTGGCTGCCATCACGGTGGTATCGGCGACCTTCATGGAACTCCGCCATTACAGGCAGGCAAAGGCTTTGAGTCACATTGAACGGCAGATCCAACGGGCTGGTTAGGGGATGAAGCCGCGAATTGCAATCCCTTTGCCGCATGGCTCCGATCTTGAATATGCGGAACGCGCCATCCCTCAATATGAACGCGCAATCGAGCTTTCGGGCGCTGAGCCGGTGCGGATACCGCTGGATCGCACCCCACCTGAAGTGATGAAGCTCATCGAAAGCTGTGATGGTGTTGTGTTGCCCGGAAGCAAGGCGGATGTTGATCCAGCAAAGTTTGGCGCAGAACGCCATCCCAAGACTGAAGCCGCAGACCCGAAACGCGATACGGTCGATGAGTTATTGCTTCAAGATGCGTACAACATGCGCAAGCCGCTGCTCGGGATCTGTTATGGTTTGCAGATTTTGAACGTGTACCGCTCAGGCACTCTACTGCAGCATATTGAATCGCCAGTAAACCATGAAGCGGGAAAGAAGGTCCCCGTGGCGCATCAGATTGAGGTTGAACCGGGATCTATGCTGGCGAAGATTCTGTTTGCAGAAAGTTCTGAAACGCCCAAGACGATTCCCGCAAACTCCAGCCATCATCAATCCGCCGCGATTATTGGCGATGGGCTCAGGGTGGTGGCTCGCTCGCCAAGAGATGGGATCGTCGAGGCAGTGGAGGGGGCCTCGTCTGACCATTTTGTGCTAGCAGTTCAGTGGCACCCCGAGAGGTCGTTCGATGATGACAGCTACTCTCGCAAGATTTTCCGCGCCATGACACTGGCGGCCGAGGAATGGCATCAAAAATCGGTTGGCGAATTTGAGAGTGCTCGCCGAGGGTAGTCCCCGGAACGAATGCCGCCCACACGCGGCCAGATCTCAGAACAAATTTCGGTCGCCTATGTCGGGCAACGCACACTGCGCCCGGCAGCAGCAGGTATATACTTCTCGCATTAATGTTCGCCCGCCATGCGGGACCTGGGCCAACGTTCATTTCATACGGCCCTGAATAAGCACTCCGGTTGGACTGTATCGCCGGCGCGAGGCATTTGCGGAGGTCGGCCAGTGTCTCGGGGGAGGAAGTATGTTGGACCTGATTCTTGTTCGCTTCATCTTTATTGTCTTTGTTTCTTTTACCTGCTTTCTGATTCACCCATTCAGCCAGAATGCGCGACTTGACGCGGGGATTGGTGCGCTGCTCGGGTTCGGGATCGTGGTGTTCGAATGGCGGCTGCTGCGGGTAAGCCTCAAGCGGCTTATCGGCGCGGCCATTGGCAGTATTCTCGGAATCTTTGGCGCTTACCTCTTTGCGCTGGTAATCCGCAACAGCCTTGGCGATAGTCCACTTCGCAGCTTTTTGCAAATCATGGTCATGCTGTTGATGGCTTACGTAGGATTGGTGGTTGGGGCCAACAAAGGTGACCTGCTGAATCTGGCGGCTTTGGGCGGGATTTTCGGCGGCGAAAAGCAGCTCAAGAAGAGTTACAAGATCCTCGACACGAGCGTCATCATCGACGGACGTATCGCCGACATCGCCGAAACCGGATTTCTGGATGGGGTTGTAGTGACGCCACAGTTCGTGTTACGAGAGTTGCAGCTAGTGGCCGACTCTGGCGATTCGCTAAAGCGGAACCGGGGGAGGCGCGGACTGGACATCCTGCAACGGCTTCAGAAAGTGGCCTCCTTGCAGATCCAGATCGTCGAAGATGATTTCCCGGGTGTTCGCGAAGTGGATTTGAAGTTGATTGAGCTGGCGAAGCTCTACGAAGGCAAGATCATCACTAACGACTTCAATTTAAATAAGGTGGCGCAATTGCAGGGCGTCGAAGTTTTGAACATCAACGAACTGGCGAATGCTTTGAAGCCGATCGTTCTTCCTGGCGAGACGATGCGCGTTTTTATTCTGAAGGAAGGCAAGGAGTACAACCAGGGAGTTGCATATCTGGACGACGGAACAATGGTCGTGGTCGATAACGCCCGCAAGATGATCGGCAAAACGATTGATGTTTCCGTTACCTCGGTTTTGCAGACCACAGCAGGCAAGATGATTTTTGGCAAATGGGACGAACGGTCCTCGTTCCGCAATGACACGAGAAGCGCAATCGGTGCAGTAAATTCAGTGGCGGATTCTAAGAAGATCGCGATCACCGAACCACCGCTGGAATAAGCTACTGATCGAGAGGTTCGGCCGAGCTTGCCTTGATTGTGTCGCCCTCTAGTCTCCCGCTAACCCGAGCGCGAGTACCCAGCAGCTTCTGAAGGTACTGCTTAGCGCCGCTCAGCTTGTATGTGTGATCGCCGTCGACCAGCACATAAGCTGCACCAGTTCGAAGACACAATGCCGCACACTCGGCAGGCGTTAAGTTCGAGTGTCGCATGTGCCGTGCACCGCAGTAGGAGTCGGTGATCAATCCGCTGAACGTAGACTCGCCGGAATGTTGCTGGACTGTTGGTTGTTCGCCTTGCGTGTTCTGCAGGTTCTGGATCTCTTCCTGATGGCTGGCCAGCGCTACTGATCCACCGGCGACAATGATGGCGAACACAAGTGCGGAGGCCAGTGCTGTCATCAGGCAAAAGCCAATCAATGAAATCCACGATTTGTGACGTTCCACAAAAACTCCGAGCACGCCTGTACTAGCCGAGCGTAGTTTGGTTGCGGAATGAGGAACTCAGGTTGCACGCCGGAATTTGAACGGAGGTGCTACAACTCGTATACTGTTCGCCCGCATGAAGATAGTCGTAATTATTCCAGCCGCTGGATTGGGAACCCGCATGGCTTCGGGGCCAGCAACGAAGGATAAAAAGCCTGCGGCCAGCAAGCAGTTTGTGGAATTGCATGGAACGCCGATTCTCATTCACACATTGAAAAGATTTACGAGTAATTCGGAAGTCGCAGAAATTTTTGTGGCGCTCAGGAAATCGGAAATCGAAACCTTTCGTGAGAGGCTGCAAGAAGAAGCCCCTGAGATTCTGAAAAAAAGGATGGTACTACTGGAAGGTGGGGAGAACCGGCAGCAGTCGGTTGCGAACGCGCTTGCATCGGTGTCGGCTGATCCGGATGACATTGTGTTAGTGCACGATGCGGTGCGTCCATTCGTAACAGATGGGATTATTCGTGAAGTGACCGCTGCAGCAAAAAGGTATGGCGCAGCGATCACCGGAGTTCCAGCAGTAGACACGGTTAAGCAAGTGGAGCGGACAGCGGAAGGCGCTCTCATCAAAGCAACAATTCCGCGCGAAAAAATTGTGATGGCGCAAACTCCGCAGGGCTTCCGATATGAAGTTCTGAAAAACGCATTCGACGAAGCGGCAGCGGATGGATTCATCGGAACCGATGAGGCATCGCTGGTGGAGCGATCCGGGCATCCAGTGGCAGTAGTGATGGGGTCACCAAGAAATATGAAAATCACGACGCCTGGAGACCTTGAGTTAGCTGAATTTTATTCCCGGCCGGAGGGTAACGGCGCCAAATGAGGATCGGGTACGGGTGGGACTCCCACGAATTCAAAAGCGATATTCCTTTGAAGATTGGCGGCGTGGAAATTCCATTCGAAAAGGGACTCGGCGGCCATTCGGATGGGGATGTGCTTCTTCATGCGATCACAGATGCCTTGCTCGGGGCCGTTGCTGCGCCCGATATCGGTACACTGTTTTCACCATCGGATTCGCGCTGGAAAGGGGCCGATTCGGGGGTATTTCTTGCGGAAGCCCTGAGCCGAGTGAAGGCAGCTAATTACAAGATCATCAACATCGATTCCACGTTGATCCTTGCCGCCCCGAAAATTGGGCCTCATGCAGCAGTGATTCGTGAGCGCGTCTCAAAGTTGACCGGCGTTCCCGCGGACTGCATCGGCATTAAGGCCAAAACTCCCGAGGGCATGGGAACCGAAAGCGCCGCCATAGCCCATTCCGTAGTGCTCCTGGAGCGCATATCTCGAGCCCGCCGCAAGTCATAAAAAAATCCGAACCGTTCATCGTCAATTTTCATCTGTTAGTTGCAGGTTGCTAACTGCGAGCAACATCGTTCGTCCAAACACTCAAAGAAAGGGAACCTCAGCACGTGTGATCGCGTATTGAGGCCCGAGCGGGGGATTACTCCGCGACTAAACGAAAATTGAAGGGCCGGGGGACTGCCTCGCACGGTTTGGCGGCCAGCGGAGAGCAGTCCCCTGAAGCAAGCGAGCACGCTTTTGCGCGCCCCTTTGCATTACCCGAGGGTGCATTGTAGGCCTTTTGGTACAAAAAACAAGCCCGAACTCATGCAAAGCGACCGCCCCCAACCGTTTCCGGCGTACCGGAAAAACAGGAGGATTCGTGAACGCAAAGTCAGGCCTGAATTTGACAGGTACTCTTCTAGCCGTGCTGATCCTGGCATGTGGAACGGCATTCGCGGCCAGCAAAGGCTCGCTGGAGCTACAACATCCCACGAGCGTTGCCGGGACCAAACTGAACACCGGGAATTACACCGTCCGCTGGGATGGCAACGGCGACCAGGTGGAGCTGAAGATTTACCAGGGTAAAAACGTTGTTGCTTCCGTACCCGCGCACGTCGTCAAAATGGAACGCGCACCGGCAAACAATAGTGCGTTGGTGAACGCCAACGGTGATGGAAGCTACTCCCTTTCTGAGATCCGCTTCGGGGGCAAGACCTTCGCTCTTCAGATTGCCGGCGAAGGCGGCAGCAGTTCCAGTGGAGGCGCGTCGCGGTAGGTTTTACCGACTGCTCGCGATTTATCCATAGCCAACATCCGGCGGGCGAAGTGCCGGGCCGTTTCACTGTTAAAATAACAGAGCAATGGCCCTGCCTTTCGTCCGCGATTTGTTTGCGGACGTCGAAAAGCTGCCAGCGTTTTCGCGTGTGGTCTCCCTCCTCAGAGCGAACACGGGGCGGATCCGTGTTTCTGGCGTCAATCCTCCAACCAAAGCGCTACTAGTTTCGGAACTGACCAAAACGCTTTCGCAGCCACTAGTCGTTGTGGTCAAGAACAACGAGGCCGCGGATGAGCTGCTACCGGTAGTGCAGGCATTTTCTGAGCTGGTGGGCGGACCCACTGCTACTGCAATCGTTTCACTTCCTGCGCGAGACGTTCTTCCGTTCCAGAACTTGTCTCCGCACCCCGAAATCCAGGAGCAAAGGGCCATTGCTCTATGGAAAGTAGCGACTGGCGCAGCTTCCGTGGTGATCGTGCCCGTCGCTGCGACTATTTTGCGGCTCAAGTCTGCGGAGTACTACGCCGATTTGGCGCGAACATTGCGTCGGGGCGAAAGCTTCGATACAAGTTCGTTGATTCAGCATTTGAATTCGGTCGGCTATAACGCGACCGATGTCGTCGAAATGCCCGGAGACTATGCCTTGCGCGGCGGGATTCTCGATGTTTACTCGCCCGAGATGGACCGACCAGTGCGAATTGAATTCTTCGGTGATGAGGTCGAGTCAATTCGCAAATTTGATCCGGCCACGCAGCGGTCCTCGTCACCTGCCGACGAGGTTATATTGCTGCCGTTTTCTGAGACTCCCGTCAAAGAGGAACTACTCGCGGCGGTTCATGCCAGGCTATCTGGAAAACGAATCAGTGGTCGCGAAGAGATTGTCGAGCATGCCGTGCGTTCAGGTGGTGTCACAGTGTTTCCCGGATGGGAGTTTTACACTCCAGTCGCCGGCGCCTCGGGAACAATCTTTGATCTGCTGCCAAATGCTGCGGTAATTGCTGACGAACCTGAGTTATTGGCGAGTGAACTCGAGCAATTTTGGGAGAAGATCGAGGAGGCGCACGAACGAAGCGGAATCGGCAATTTAGTGCGTCCCGCGGATTTGTACATTTCGTCCCAGGATTGGCGAGCGAAGCTGGAATCCTTTCCGGGAGCAGACTTGGAACATCTCGGCTTGGCTCGCGGAGATGATCTTGAATTCATCGAGATCCACTCACAGCAGAGCCCGCGTTTTCATGGATCGATTCCGATCATGCTCGAGGATGTGAAGAAGCATTTGGCGGAAAATCGGCGCGTACTGATTGCTGCGCCGAATACCGGGGAACTCGAGCGCCTTGCAGATTTCTTCACAGAATACGGGGTCTCGTTTCGCCTGGGCAGCAGGACGCGCGGCGGAGAAAGTTACGCCGATGAAACCGCGTATTTCGCCGGTGAAGTCCTCACTACGACCCTGGTGAAGGCCTACATTCCGGATGGAATGATTCTGCCGGATGCAGGCCTTGCAATTTTCGGCACGCGCGATCTGTTCGACGAATCGGACAGTGTTGTCTCGCGGCCGCAGCGGCAAAAGTCCAAGACATCTGCGTTTCTCTCCGATTTTCGCGATTTGGCCGTCGGTGACTACGTAGTCCACGTAGAGCACGGGATCGGACAGTACCAGGGACTAAAAGAAATCAACCAAGGTGACGGAAACGCAGAATTTATGGTGCTCGAGTATGCGGAGGGCGCCAAGCTTTACGTCCCACTTACGCGGCTCGATTTAGTGCAGAAATATCGCTCGCAGGAAGGCGCCAAGCCGTCGCTGAATCACCTTGGCACCGCTGCGTGGGCGAAGACAAAGGCGCGTGTCCGTAAGGCGATGAAGGACATGACCGAGGAGCTGTTGAAGCTCTATGCGCAGCGCCAAGCTGCGCAAGGCCACAGCTTTCCAGCGGACAACGAATGGATGCGTGAGTTCGAAGATGCATTCGAATACAGCGAGACGGAAGACCAAGATACAGCGATCAAAGACGTAAAACGCGATATGGAATCCCCGCGCCCGATGGATCGGTTACTGTGCGGCGACGTAGGGTATGGAAAGACGGAAGTTGCGATGCGGGCGGCGTTTAAGGCTATCAGTGACAACAAGCAAGTTGCCGTGCTCGCTCCGACTACCGTACTGGCGTTTCAGCATTTCGAGACCTTCAAGCAGCGATTCGCAGCGTTTCCGGTAACGATTGAAATGATTAGCCGGTTTCGCACCGCGAAGCAGCAGAAAGAGATCTTGCAGAAGGTTGAGGCTGGAAAGGTCGACATTTTGATCGGTACTCACCGGATCCTCTCAAAGGACGTGAAGTTCGCCGATCTAGGGTTATTGATCGTAGATGAGGAACAGCGCTTCGGCGTCCGCCACAAAGAGCGGTTAAAGCAGATGCGCAAGGAAGTGGATGTGCTCACCATGTCGGCGACACCGATTCCGAGGACGTTGCACATGTCGCTGGTAGGCCTGCGTGACATGAGCGTGATCGAGACGCCGCCGAAAGATCGCATCGCAATACAAACCGTTGTCGCAAACTGGGACGAAAAGCTCATCCGATCTGCGATTGAGCAGGAATTGGAACGCGGAGGCCAGATCTATTTCCTCCACAATCGGGTGGATACGATCTGGGAGATCGCTGCCAAGCTTCAGGAAATGATTCCACGGGCGCGAATCATTGTCGGTCATGGACAGATGGGCGAAGGTGAGCTGGAAAAGGTGATGCTCAAGTTCATGCGCCATGAGGCGGACATCCTGGTTGCGACGACGATTATCGAGAATGGACTGGACATCCCGCTATGCAATACGATTCTGATCAATCGGGCTGATCGCTTTGGGCTTTCTGAGCTCTACCAGTTGCGTGGGCGTGTGGGACGTTCCAATCGGCGTGCATACGCGTACTTGTTGTTGCCTGCGGAAATCGAATTGACGCCGATTGCGCGACGCCGCTTGGCAGCGTTAAAAGAATTTTCTGATCTCGGAGCTGGATTCAAAATAGCAGCGCTTGATCTTGAACTCCGGGGGGCAGGAAACTTGCTCGGCGGCGAGCAAAGCGGGCACATCGAGGCAGTCGGGTTTGACCTATATACGCAAATGCTCGAACAAGCGGTTCGAGAGATGAAGGGAGAGGCCGAGCCGCAGCCGCAGGCGCAGTTGAATCTTGGACTCAACATTCGCATCCCTGCGGATTACATCGCGGAAGAGAACCAGCGGCTACGAATGTATAAGCGAATCGCTGGTATTGAAACTGAGCGCCAGCTCAGTGATGTGGAAGCGGAACTCAAGGACCGATACGGCGAGCCGCCACTTGCGGTTCAACAGTTGATTCGTTACGCATCTCTGCGCTTGCAGTCGGCGCAGGCTGGTGTAACCGCTATCGAGCGCAAGCGCGACTTAGTGAGTGTGCGCTTCCGGCAGGACGCTCCCGTCGATCCCGCTCGCCTGGCGGCTTTTGTCGCCTCGCAGAGAGGTGCGCAGTTCTCGCCGGACGGCACGCTGAAGTTCCTTGCTAAAGGTCTGGATGCGCGAGAGCTTCTGGAGCAACTGCAGGCGCTGCTCGGTACCCTGGCTGAAAATGTGTCGCCTTCCGTGGCTTGACTTCTTTTCGTGTGTGCCCGTCATCGTTCAAATTTGAACTGCATTTCTTGTGGTACCGTGAACGGGGATCGAAAATGAAAAATACAGCGGCTCTTTTCGGCGTTCTTCTTTACTTATTTTCAATTTCTTCCGCCCGTTCAGCAGAAACCAAAGCGCCAGAGGATTTCGGTTCGCTAGTTGACCAGTATTTCGACTTTTACTTTTCTTTCCATCCAACTGAGGCGACCGCGGCCGGATTTCACCAGTACGATGCGAAGCTGGAGGACTACTCTTCGGTCGCTGTCGAAAGAGAAGTCGGTGGCCTGAATGATTTCCTGAAGAAATTTGAGGACGTTGATACAGGAAAGTTGTCTGCCGATGTTGCCGCCGACCGCGAATGGATCATCAGTTCGATTCACTCGAACTTGCTCGAGCTCCAAGACATCCAAATGTGGCGGAAGGACCCCGACCATTACTCGGGCGGCGTAACCAACAGCATTTTTTCATTGATGAAGCGCAACTACGCTCCTCCCGAAGAGCGGCTGCGATCTGTTATCGAGCGGCAGAAACAAATTCCGAGCGCCTTCGACCTTGCCAAGCAGAACTTGCACGATCCGCCGAGGATTTACGTCGAGATTGCCCTCGAACAGCTTCCCGACGAAACAGATTTCTACCGTAAGGATGTGCCGGAGGCATTCTCTGCGGTAACTGATGCCAAGTTGCTCGCGCAGTTCAAGGCTTCGAATCAGGCTGTGATCGAGGCGTTTGAGGGTTATCAAAAATATCTGAAGGATTCGCTTCTACCCAGAGCCAATGGGGATTTCCGCCTGGGTGCAGAAAAGTATCGAAAGAAATTGCTATTTGACGAGATGGTTGACATTCCTCTAGACCGCTTGCTTTCTATAGGTTATGCGGACCTGCATCGCAACCAGGAAGCGTTGAAGAGAGTTGCGGCGCAAATCGATCCAAGTAAATCGGTCGGAGAAGTCGTCGCCGACCTGCAAAATCAGCACCCAGCTCCAGACAAACTCTTGCAGGCATTCCGCGATACCTTCGCTGGGCTGACTCAGTTCATTCGGGAAAAGAATATCATTACCATCCCCGCCGGCGATCCGCCGCTACTCGAGGACACGCCACCTTTCGAGCGCGCGACCACCGAAGCGTCTATGGATACTCCCGGACCCTACGAGACCAAAGGGCGCGCGGCGTTTTTCAACGTGACTACTCCAGATCCGAAATGGCCTGCGCAGCGTACCGAAGACTGGATGAAGACTTTCAACAACGTAATGATTCCAGGAACTGCAATCCACGAAGTATATCCCGGTCACTTCGTGCAATTTCTATGGATTAGTCAAGTACCATCCAAAGTCCGAAAGTTGATTTATTCCGGCACAAATGCAGAGGGCTGGGCGCACTATTGCGAGCAGATGATGCTGGATGAAGGCTTCGGCAACGCCGATCCGAAATTGCGCTTGGGACAACTAGAAGATGCGCTACTGCGCAATGCGCGCTACATTGTCGGCATTCAGATGCACACCGGTGACATGACGCTTGATCAGGCGCGAAAGTTCTTTGTTCAGGAAGGTTTTCAGACTCCCGCAGTAGCCGACGTAGAAACCAAGCGTGGCACTTCCGATCCCACCTACCTCATGTATACGCTGGGTAAGCTGCAAATTCTCAAGCTGCGTGACGATTATCGTAAAATGCGCGGGGAAGATTTCAACTTGCTCGAGTTTCACGACCGTTTCATGCGCCAGGGTGGGGTCCCACTCAAAATCATTCGTAAAGCAATGCTAGGGAACGACAGCCCGACGCTTTGAATCAAAACTGCATCCAAAGCGCTTCATGCAGCACTCAAGGCAAAACAGATGACGAAAGTTTGCAAAGCAGTGTTTCCTGCGGCAGGGTTGGGTACGCGCTTCCTGCCGGCAACCAAGGCGCAGCCGAAAGAGATGCTGCCGTTGGTCGACAAGCCGATCATTCAATATGGCGTGGAAGAGGCTCTTGCCGCAGGATGCGACCAGATCATCATGGTCACTGGTCGCGGCAAAAGCGCGATCGAAGACCACTTCGATGTCAGCTTTGAGCTGGAAACTATTCTCGAAGAAAAGGGAAAGAAGGACCTGCTCAAAGTTGTGCGCGAAATTTCCGATATGATTCACGTGGCGTACGTGCGGCAAAAGGAGCCGCTCGGACTGGGGCATGCGGTGCTGACCGCGCGCGAATTGGTTGGACATGAACCGTTTGCTGTGCTGCTCGCCGATGACGTGATTGACGCTGAAGAGCCAGCACTTAAGCAGATGATGCGAGTTTTTGATGAGACGCAATGCTCAGTGATCGCAACGCAGGTTGTTGAAGGCGCCGCGATTTCCGCTTATGGCGTGCTGGACGTGAAACCCGCAGGCGGACACCATGGCGGGCGGCTATACGAGGTTCTAAACATGGTCGAGAAGCCAAAATTTCAAGATGCGCCTTCGAATTTGGCGATCATCGGACGATATATCTTGACCCCATCCATTTTCGACATGCTTGAGAAAACCCCGAAAGGGTCCGGCGGTGAACTACAACTCACTGATGGCATGCGATTGCTGCTGAAGCAAGAAAAAATTTACGCATATGTTTATGAAGGCAAACGCCACGATGCCGGCGACAAGCTTGGCTTCCTCAAGGCGACGGTAGAATTTGCGCTGAAGCGGAAGGATCTGGGCGGGCCGTTGAAAGAGTATCTGCGCACTTTGAAGCTGGACTGAGATGTCATTCCGAGGTGATTTATCTCCGAGGAGTCTGCAGTAACGGTTCTCATGGACGGCTTCGCTCAAGATCGGCGCCCCTCCCCACACGATCTGAGTTAACTTGGGGTTTCTTTCAATTTTGTGGATTTCTCCTCTACACCTTTCGCCAGCTTCTCTTTATGCGCGTGAAGTTTCTGTGCAATGGCAGAATCCGCAACTCCCAAAATCTGTGCTGCGAGAATCCCTGCATTCGTCGCTCCCGGCTTTCCAATCGCGACTGTTGCCACGGGAATTCCTGCCGGCATCTGTACCGTAGAGAGCAGCGAGTCCATTCCGTTCAGCGATGTCGAAGGAATTGGGACTCCAATCACCGGAAGTGTGGTATGTGCAGCGATCACACCCGCGAGATGTGCTGCACCGCCTGCACCGGCAATAATTACGCGGATCCCGCGATCTGCAGCTTTGCGGGCGTAGTCCGCAGTCCGATCGGGCGAGCGATGCGCAGAAGTAACATCGATTTCGTAGCCAACACCAAAGCCTTCGAGCGCCTTACCCGCCTCACGCATGATTTCAAGATCCGAGTCGCTTCCCATGACAATGGACACCAGGGGCTTGCTCATTTGTTCTCCTAATGATGGTTAGCGGCTAAGCCGCTTTTTTTTCGGACTACGTTGTTGCCATAACTAAAATTATGGCCTGACACAGTCCTTATGCCAATTTCAGCGTACGTGCTGCAATATCCCTGCGGAAGTGCGCGCCATCGAACCGAATCTTCTCCACTGCCCGGTAGGCCCGATCCACGGCAGACTGTAAACTTGCGGCGCGAGCGGTTACCCCGAGGACCCGGCCTCCAGAGGTATAAAAGTCGCCGTCCCGTATGCTGGTCCCTGCATGGAAAACCTTCACGCCTTCAACTTGGTCGGCCTGGTCGATCCCAGTAATTTTCTTCCCAACTTCAAAGGTTCCAGGATACCCGCCCGATGCCATGACTACGCAGACCGATGAATCCTGAGACCAGCGGAAGTCGCCGTCACTCACTCTGCCCTCGATAGATGCCTCAATCGCTTCGAGCAGGTCGCTTTCGAGCCTCATCATGATCGGCTGGGTCTCGGGATCCCCAAAGCGGCAGTTGAATTCGAGCACCATTGGGCCGCGTGCGGTCATCATCAGCCCGCAGTATAGGATGCCTTTGTACTCCATTCCTTCGGCTTTCATGCCCTCTACGACGGGGCGAGCGACGTGTTGCAGCAACCAATTCGTCATCTGCTCATCCAGCAGGCCCGGAGTTGAATATGCGCCCATGCCGCCGGTATTCGGGCCGGTGTCGCCGTCGCCAACCCGCTTGTGGTCTTGAGCCGCAACCAGCGGAGCAACGCGCTCCCCGTCACTGAGCACAAGAAAGGATAGTTCATCGCCTTTCAAGCACTCTTCGAGCACAATCCTTTCACCGGCTTCGCCGACCATCCGTCCGGTAAGCATGTCAGCCGCGACACTGGTGGCTTCCTCCTTCGTTCTACAGATGACAACGCCCTTTCCAGCAGCAAGTCCGTCAGCTTTTACGACGACAGGAGTGCTGAACCGCCCAAGTGCGTCTTTTATTTCCGATTCGGAGTCGCAAATTGCGTAGTGCGAAGTCGGAATGCGATGACGTTGCATGAATTCCTTAGCGAAACTCTTGCTGGTCTCAAGCTGCGCTCCCGCTTTCGATGGACCGAAGATAGGCCAACCTCGCTTTAAAAATTCGTCGACAACCCCCAGTTCTAAAGGAAGTTCAGGGCCTACGACGGTGATATCGGGTTTGAGTTGCGCCGCGAGATCTACGATAGAAGCAAGTTTCTTCAGATCGACGGAGATACATTCCGCCTCGTTCGCGATGCCGCCGTTTCCCGGCGCGCAGCAAAGCTTCGTGATGCGCGGGGATTGCCGCAGTTTCCATGCGAGCGCGTGCTCGCGGCCGCCGCTACCAAGGAGAAGGACTTTCATGACCCGAGTAAACAAGGTTAGGGGCAGGTGAAATTCGTGTCAAACGTCGCGTCGGAGTCGACGAGTCCTCGCTGGTATTTGAAGAGCTCCTGCCACAGCTCCGATTATGAAAACTTCCTGCCGCTCGCTTTCAGTAAGATAGTGAACTGAACCGCATGCCAGACTCCGGACCAGGGACCGAGCGTGTAGCGTCAGCCGGAAGTGGCACTAATGTCCACGTGTCCCTAGAGGGGATACATGGCTCTATTGCCGTGCCTGACCACCGGGCGGGATTCTGGCAGCAATGGCGGGCGTTCATCGGCCCGGCGATTCTGGTCAGCGTCGGCTACATGGATCCAGGCAACTGGGGAACGGACCTTGCTGGGGGAGCGCAGTTCAAGTATGGGCTGCTGTGGGTAGTTGGCCTTGCCAGCTTAATGGCGATTTTTATGCAGGTGATCGCGGCGCGGCTTGGGGTGGTCACGGGTAAAGACCTCGCCCAGTGCTGTCGTGACTGGTATCCGCGATGGACGCGTTGGCCTAACTGGCTTCTGTGTGAAATCGCTATTGGCGCTTGCGATCTGGCCGAAGTACTCGGCAGTGCGGTTGCCATTAATTTGATGTTCCACATCCCCTTACTCTGGGCGGTAATTATCACCGGTATTGATGTGCTGTTACTACTCGCGCTCCAGCGATACGGGATGCGAACGATCGAATCTGTCGTGGTTGTGCTGATCGCGACGATTGCGGTCTGTTATTTCGTGGAAATTTTCGTGCTGCCGCAGACGCGTCCTGATTTTATGGAGATGGGGAGGGCGCTCGTCAGCCCAAGCTTTCGCCAGGCCGGAATGATCTACGTCGCCATTGGCATCATCGGGGCGACGGTGATGCCACACAACCTTTATCTGCATTCGGCATTAGTACAGAGCCGCAAACTGCAGAAAGATGAAGCTTCGATTCGCAGCGCAATCCGGTTCAATGTAATCGACTCAACCACGGCTCTTACGGTAGCATTCCTCGTCAACGCCGCGATACTTGTGCTGGCGGCTCTGGTCTTTTACGGCAGAACGAGCATTCAGGTTGCGGGCGGTACTGTAGTTTCATTCAGCCAGGACAGCGACTGGATTCGCATTGCATATCTGACACTTGCGCCGCTGCTGGGAACGTCTCTTGCAAGTACGCTGTTCGTCGTCGCGCTGCTGGCCAGCGGTCAGAGCAGCACAATTACGGGCACCCTAGCGGGGCAGGTGGTGATGGAAGGCTTCATGCACTGGCGCATTCAGCCCTGGTTGCGTCGTCTGATCACTCGCGCCCTGGCGATCATTCCCGCTGTTGTGATCATCGGCGTTCGCGGAGACTCCAGCGTGAACGATCTTTTAACGCTGAGCCAGGTTGTGCTGGCGCTTCAACTTCCATTCGCGATGTTTCCTTTGCTGTACTTCACAAGTTCGCGTGAAAAGATGGGCATGTGGAAAAACGGGTGGCTCCTGGCGATTGCAGGTTGGGGCAGCGCGATTCTAATTACCTCTCTCGACGTTTGGGGATTACCGGAGTCGCTGAAGTCTGCCTGGCACGTGATTGTCGGTGGGTAGGCCCATGTACAAAACGATTCTTGTCACCGTCGATGGAACGCCAACCGACCGTGCGATCCTTGATCACGTAAAGCAACTCGCAAAACTGGCGCATAGCCGCATCGTTTTGTTGCACGTGGCCGATGGCTGGGCGGCGCGGACCTACGGAAAGGACGCGGTCAGCCGCGAAATAGCGGAAGACACCGACTATTTGGGAAAGGTTCAAGCGGAATTCGAAGCTGCCGGGATTCCGGCGGAAGCCGAACTGGCTTATGGCGACCCCGCAAAAGAGATCGTGCGCTGGGTTGAACAGAAAGGGTGTGATCTGGTCGCGATGAGCACTCACGGCCATCGTTTTCTTGCCGATTTGTTTCTTGGCACTACGGCGACGCGAGTGCAGCACAACATCAGCGTGCCAGTGCTGCTCTTGAGAGCGAAATGAGTTTTGAAGACATTAACCGGCTACACGGAGCAAGGCTGCCGAACGAGACGAATCTCAGTCAGCTAATACGCGCCCCACTGGTGCTGCTGATGTTCTTTGGGACGGAGCCTCGAATTTCAGCCCAGAATGCGCCGATGCCGAATCCCGGGCGGCCGACCGTTTCTACACCTGCGACGCTTACGCCGCCCGGATATTTTCAATTCGAAACGGGAGTTCTTAGCGCGTGGACTTCACCCGAACTTTCTTCGCAGACCCAGCTGAATGAAGTTGTGAAATTTTCCTTCTCGTCTCGGATTGAGTTGTTGGCCGCCGTCGAGCCCCTGGCGCACAGCCGCAGCGCGGGAGTGGCAACTAACGAGGCCGGAGGAGTGTCGTTGGGAGTGCAGACCGTGTTGTATCAAGGCGAAGGGGCAAGGCCAACCGTTGGAGCGAGCTATTTTCACAACGTCTATGGCGGAAACGCGCCAGATCTGGATATTGGCAGCGCCATGAATTCCGTGCTGATGCTGGCCAGTGCTGACGTGAAGAAATTTCACTACGATTTCAATCTGTTCCTAAACGAAGTCGTAGCTGAACCGGTCAGGCGAGCACAGCTTGGACAATCGCTTTCAATTGCACATCCGCTAACAGCAAAGCTTGCGATTTCCGGCGAGATTTGGCATTTTACCCAGCCGTTGCTGCGTGGCCATGCCGTCGGTAATCTTTGGGCATTAAGTTACAGCCCGAACAGGGCATTAGTGTTTGATGCCGGCTTCAACCGCGGGCTTACTAGCTCATCGACGCAGTGGGAGGTCTTTGCAGGGTTCACATATTTGCTGCCGCACAGGTTGTTTGGCCGCTAACTGCCCGCTTGTGATCCGCATCGAACACAAAGCCCGCTCAAGGAAGTAAACTAATCTTCAAGGCCTCTTAGAACAGACGAAAGGTTGGTCGATGGACAGCTTTGGCTCTCGTTCCGCGTTGAAGGTGGGCGACAAGGAGTACGAAATTTGCCGCCTGGATGCGCTCGACAAAAAGGGCATTTCCACTGCACATCTGCCGTTCTCACTGCGGATTTTGCTAGAAAATCTGCTGCGTACGGAGGATGGCCGCAACGTAAAAGCGGAAGACATTCGCGCCCTGGCTTCCTGGAGCAGTAAGACAAAGTCAGAAAAGGAAATTGCCTTCACCCCTAGCCGCGTGCTTATGCAGGATTTCACAGGTGTTCCGGCGGTGGTTGATCTTGCCGCGATGCGCGATGCCATGAAAGCCCTCGGCGGCGATCCGTCGCTGATCAATCCGTTGCAGCCGGCAGAGTTGGTGATCGATCATTCCATTCAGGTAGATGAGTTCGGGAAACCGACGGCGTTGGCCCTGAATGCGGAGATGGAATTTCTCCGGAACAAGGAAAGATACGCGTTCTTGCGCTGGGGCCAGACTGCGTTTCGCAACACGGCAATCGTTCCGCCGGATACTGGCATTGTTCATCAGGTGAATCTGGAATATTTGGCACGTGTTGTGTTCGTCAAGGAGGAGTACGGGAAACGCACGGCGTATCCGGACACGCTCGTAGGAACGGATTCACACACGACGATGATTAACGGCCTCGGCGTTCTCGGTTGGGGCGTTGGCGGAATCGAGGCGGAGGCAGCGATGCTGGGCCAGCCCGTTTCCATGCTGATCCCGCAAGTCGTGGGCGTAAGACTGACGGGACGTTTGCGCGAGGGGGCGACTGCCACGGACCTGGTGCTCACGATTACTGAAATGCTACGCAAGCATGGAGTAGTTGGAAAATTCGTGGAGTACTTCGGGCCTGGGTTGAAAGACCTGCCGCTGGCGGACAGGGCCACGATCGGAAACATGTCGCCTGAGTATGGCGCGACGTGCGGAATATTCCCTATTGATCGCGAGACGCTGAATTACTTGCGGCTGACAGGACGCTCAGAAGAGCAGATTGCGTTGGTGGAAGCCTACTGCCGCGAGCAGAGATTGTTTCACGATGAGAGCACGCCAGAGGCGGAATATTCCGAGCTGCTCAATCTGGATCTTGCAACGGTAGAACCCAGTCTTGCAGGCCCGAAGCGCCCACAGGACCGTGTTCCACTTTCCGGCGCCAAGCAATCATTCGAGAATGCGCTGCCATCGCTTATCAAGCCAGGAAAGGGTCAGCCGGCTCCTACAACAATCTCCGGAAACGGTCATTTAGATCACGGCAAAGTGGTGATCGCCGCGATTACGAGCTGCACAAACACATCGAATCCCTCGGTTATGCTCGCGGCCGGTTTGCTTGCGAAGAAGGCCGTCGAGCGTGGATTGCAGGTGCCGGAGTGGGTAAAAACCTCCCTCGCTCCGGGATCAAAGGTGGTTCGAGACTACCTCGAGAACGCCGGGCTTATGCCCTATCTTGAGAAGTTGAAATTTCATCTGGTCGGGTACGGTTGCACGACCTGCATTGGGAACTCAGGCCCGCTGCCGCAGGAAATTTCAGAAGAAATTGATCGCAAGAACCTGGTTGTCGCCTCGGTACTTTCAGGAAATCGCAATTTCGAGGGCCGAATCAATCCAGACGTGCGCGCGAACTACTTGATGTCCCCACCCCTGGTTGTCGCATTTGCGTTGGCGGGTAGGATCGACGTCGACCTAAGAAAAGATCCCTTGGGCAAGGATCGGGAAGGAAAGCCGGTCTATCTGGCCGATGTTTGGCCGACGCAGCGGGAAGTGGATGAAGTCGTCGAGCACTCGATTTCATCCGCGATGTTTCACAAGAGCTATGGCGACGTATTCGTCGGGGACAAACAGTGGCAATCGCTGGATGTCCCTAAAGGTGAGACATATGCCTGGGACGAGAATTCGACTTACATTCAACGTGCGCCTTATTTCGATGGGATGTTGCGCAAGCCTGAACCCGTCGGAGACATAAAGAAGGCGCGCGTTTTGGCGGTGCTCGGCGACAGCGTAACCACAGACCACATCTCCCCGGCGGGATCGATCAAGAAAGATAGTCCCGCAGGAAAGTTCCTGCAGGAGCATGGAGTTAAGCCCGCAGATTTCAATTCCTATGGCTCGCGGCGCGGCAATCACGAAGTAATGGTTCGAGGCACATTTGCGAACGTAAGGCTACGAAACAAAATGGTGCCGAACCTTGAAGGCGGATTCACCAAGCATTTACCGGATGGCGCGGAGATGACGATCTTTGAAGCGTCAGAAAAGTATCTTGCTGAAGGCGTGCCGCTGATTATTATCGCCGGCAAGGAATATGGCTCAGGTTCGTCCCGGGACTGGGCGGCTAAAGGCCCCCGCTTGCTCGGAGTTCATGCAGTGCTTGCCGAAAGTTACGAGCGAATTCACCGCTCGAATCTGGTCGGAATGGGGATACTGCCACTGCAGTTTCTTGCGAGTGAAAATGCCCAGTCTCTAGGGCTTACTGGTGACGAGGTATTTGAAATCACGGGTATTCGCGATGTTGTTGAGAAATTCACTGCCGGACGGCGCATAAAAATTCGTACCAAACGTGGGAAAGAATCCAGGGAATTCGAGGCTCTGGTTCGCATCGACACACCACAGGAAGCGTTGTATTACGCAAACGGCGGGATCCTGCACTATGTCCTGCGGCAGCTGTTGGCAACAAAACCCGGGCTGCAATCAGCGAACGCATAGCCCTTGCTCGGTGTACGCAAACACCTCAGATATACTAGTTGGTTTGTTTGTCCGGAAAACGACTGAGGACCGGTTTGAAAATTCTCGTTTGCATTAAACAGGTTCCGCAGAAGGATGCTCCGCTGAAACTGAACGAGAGCGGCACCTGGATTCGCGAAGACGTCTCCTACGAAGTGAACGAGCCGGATGCATACGCGCTCGAAGAAGCTTTACGCCAAAAAGAGAAACATGGCGGAGAAGTAGTCGCGATTACAGCGGGTCCGGCCCGCGCCCAGCAAGTCTTGCGTGAGGCCCTGGCTAAGGGAGCCGATCGGGCGATTCATCTGGAAGATGCTGGATTTGTTGGCCTGGACGCGTTCAACACGGCACGCGCGTTTGCCGCAGCCATCAAAGACGAACAATTCGATCTCATCTTTACCGGATTGCAATCCGACGATTATGGTTTCGCGCAGACAGGGGTGATTCTGGCCGAGCTGCTTGGTTGGTCACATGCGACCATCATCATGCAGATTGAAAAGAGCGAAAAGGGTATTCGCGTAAAGCGCGAACTCGAGGCCGGGTACTTCCAGTTTGTCGATATGCCTTTGCCTGCCGTGCTCACGATTCAATCAGGCATCAATAAACTACGCTATGCGACCTTGATAGGAATCAAACAAGCGAAGAACAAGCCTTTGCGGAAGGTCACGCTGGCGGAGCTGCAATCCGCGATCGGCGCGAACATGCAAAAGATCGAACGTATGTACATTCCAGAGAAGAGCAAGAAGACCGAGTACCTGGAAGGGCCACCAGCCGAAGTCGCAAGGAGGCTCGTAGACAAGCTGCGCAATGAGATTCGAGTGCTGTAAGGAGGATGAATGTCCGGCAAACAGATGATTCGCATGGAAGAAGTTCAGCTCGGAGGAGACGAAGCGAGAGGGTCAGTGTTAATGACCGTTGGTAAACTCTTGCTCTGGACCGACCTCATATTTCTTTCCTTCGTATATAGCGGAATCAAAGGCGGCTCTTATTTGTATTCCTATTGGACGATTCTCCAGGCCTTAGTTGGGCTCACCCTGGTAGCGGTGGGACGGGCGAAGCGTGGGCCGTTGACCGAGTAGCTCTTCCTTTTTTCCTGACTGGCTATGCCTGAAACGATTCTGGTCGTCGCCGAACAACGCGAAGGAAAACTCAACCGGGTTTCATGGGAGACGATTGCGGCGGGACAGGCGATTGCCGCCGAGACAGGCTGGAGCCTGGAAGCCGCGGTAGCCGGCAGCGGAGTCGGCACAATCGCGAATGAGATCGCTACCAAGAAGCTGGCGAAGGTCTACGACGTCGAGTCGCCTGCATTGGCTCCTTACACGCCGGATGCGTTCTCAGCTGGGCTCAAGCAATTTCTAGAGTCAAGAAAGCCCAAGTTAGTAATAATGCCGCACACCTATCAGGTGCGCGATTTCGTCCCCAAGCTTGCGACAGCGATGCGCCGAACAGTCGTAAGCGACTGCATCGGATTCCGCAAGGATGGTGACCGGCTTTTGTTCACCAGGCAGATGTTTCAAGGCAAATTTGCCGCGGATGTTAGTTTCAATTGCGACGCGCCCTGGTTTGTCACATTTCAAAACGGCGCATTTCGCGGAGATAGATCCCAGGCGGGCGCAAGTGCGGCACCGGTAGAGACCGTGAATGTGGATATTCCGGCCGGAACGGTTCGCAACAAGCCGCAGGAAGTCTTCAAAGAAGCGAAGCAGGCGGTCGATCTTACCCAGGCGGAAATTATCGTTTCGGTAGGCCGCGGAATTAAGGAACAGAAGAACATCGAAATCGCAAAGCAACTGGCAGATGCTCTTGGCGGGGAAATTGCGGCGTCGCGGCCCATTTGTGATTCGGGCTGGCTGCCAATGGACCGGCAGATCGGCTCTTCCGGCCAGACGGTTGCGCCGAAGCTTTATCTAGCCCTGGGTATCAGTGGCGCGATTCAGCATATTGTTGGAATGAAAGGCTCGCGCTCGGTTGTGGCAATAAACAAAGATCACGAAGCACCTATTTTTGAGATTGCTGATGTGGCGGTGGTTGGGAATTTGTTTGATATAGTCCCGGCGCTCACGGAAGAGGTTAAGAAAGCGAAATAAGGTTTTGTTGACCATTATTTTGACTATAGATACAATAATAGTCATGAACGAAATTTCGATCTCAGAATTTAAAGCGAAGTGCCTGGGGCTGATTGAGCAAGTACATAAGACCCGGCAGCCGCTTCGCATTACCCGTCATGGTCGCCCCGTTGCCGAAGTTATACCCTCAGGCCCTGACCGTAAACGGCAGTTCGTGGGTGATATGGTGGGAACCGGGAAGATCGTCGGGGACATTGTTTCGCCAGTGATAGCTCTGGATGAGATCGAGGCCTATCGCCGTTGAAGCTCCTTCTAGATACGCATATCTGGATCTGGAGCAAATTGGAGCCCCGGCGGCTGGGATCGCGAGCTCGGGCAGAACTCTCAGACTCGAAAAATGAGCTTTGGCTCTCTCCTGTCAGCGTGTGGGAAGCGATCGTTCTGATGCAAAAGGGCCGGATAAAAGTGCAGGATCCGTTTGCCTGGGTGGAACGTGCGGCTGAACAATTACACGAGGCGCCGTTGACCCAGGAAATTGTCCGAGTTGGCATGGCATTGCCCCTCCCCCACCCCGATCCGGCCGACAGGTTTCTTGCTGCTACAGCGAAAGTACTTAAACTGACGTTATTGACGGCTGACCAAACATTGCTTGGGCTTGGCGACATAGCCACGTTGGCTAATAGGTAGTCTAGGCTGCTGAACTAATGCTGATTTTTCGCAAGCAACCCGAGAACATCGAACGCCCGCAAATGCCCGCCGACGTGGTCATCGTCGGCGGCGGGCCTGCCGGAATGGCTTGCGCGCTGCGGCTTGCACAACTCATCGATGAGCACAACGCGGGAAATCCGGACTCTCAGCTCAGCAAAGAAAACATCTACGTCTTAGAGAAGGCCCGCGAAATCGGCCAGCATTGCCTTTCAGGCGCTCTTCTTGATCCGCGGTCGATGCGCGAACTACTTCCCGGATTTGAAAAAGAAGCGCCGCTTGATGCTCCGGTGACGAAAGAAGCGGTTTATTTCCTTACCGAAAAAAGCAAGTTCAAATTTCCGATTACGCCTCCGCCCTTGCGAGATCACGGCAACTACGTTATCTCTTTGAACCGTTTCGTGAAGTGGCTCGGAAGTAAAGCGGAGGAAGCGGGGGTTACCGTTTTCACTGGTTTCGCTGGGTCGGAACTGCTATACGAAGGCAATCGCGTAATTGGCGTTCGCACCGACGACAAAGGCCTCGACAAGCAGAACCAACCGAAGTCCAATTTTGAGCCCGGCTACGATCTGAAAACAAAAATCGTCGTCCTGGCAGAAGGCACGCGCGGCTCGCTTACCAAGCAGCTCGTGACTAAGTTCGATTTGATGAGAGAGCGCAACCCGCAGACCTACGGGCAAGGAATCAAGGAACTCTGGGAGCTCCCTTCCGGCCGCATCGCTCCTGGTGAGGTCATTTACACCATGGGCTGGCCGCTGACTTCCCGGGAATATGGCGGGGCATGGATCTACGGAAGCAAAGACAACATCGTCTCTCTTGGATTCGTCACCGGCCTCGACTATCCGGATCCGCGGCTCGATCCGCAGCACGTATTGCAGGACTTCAAGCGTCATCCTTTTGTAGCCAGGCTGCTTGAAGGTGGCAAGATGATCCGCTACGGCGCGAAATCTCTGCCTTACGGCGGCTGGTGGGCCATTCCCCCGCTTACGGGTGATGGATGGATGATTATCGGCGATTCGGCCGGTTTTCTGAATTCGCAGCGGCTCAAAGGAATTCATCTTGCGATAAAAAGCGGAATGCTGGCAGCAGAAACAGCTTTCGATGCGTTAGGGAAAGGCGATTTCTCCACTGCTTCGCTTGGCGCATTCCAGCAAAGGGTCGAAAACAGCTGGATCAAAGAAGAACTTTGGAACGTCCGGAATTTTCACCAGGGCTTCGAGCATGGCTTCTGGAGAGGAATGATCCACGCCGGCATTCAGCAATTCACTGGCGGACGCGGCGTGCGTAGCCACTACTTGGGAACCGCTGGCTATACACGCATGAAGAAACTGAGCGAATTGCCGGGCGACGGCGGTGCTGAAGCGCACCTTCTTGGGCCGGCGAAAGGCGAAGGAAAGCTCACCTTCGACAAGCTGACGGACCTTTATCATTCCGGCACGAAGCACGAGGAAGATCAGCCTGCACATCTAATCATTCATGCCACAAACGTTTGCGAATCCAGATGTGTTCGTGAATACGGCAGCCCCTGCCAGCATTTCTGCCCGGCAAATGTCTACGAACTGCTCGATGACCCTTCTGCGCCAAATGGCAAGCGCATCAGCCTGAATCCCTCGAATTGCGTGCACTGCAAGACCTGCGACATTCAGGACCCTTATCAGATCATTACGTGGGTCCCGCCTGAAGGTGGCGGCGGGCCAAACTACGACGGCATGTGAGGAAACAATGAGTCCTGCTCGAGTTCTGATTGTGCTTTCTATTTTTTCTGTTGCCGCTTTTGCTCAGGGGTCCGGTCCACAGGTGACGATTCCGTCTACCGGGTTCGCTGGTCTGGATCAATATCGCGCCTCGCGAATCGCGGTCTTCACTGATGACTACGGTCAACTCGCACGTTACCGCGATGCCAACGCTGCTCTGAAGCCAGCGGGGCCAGACGAGAGCCGTGTCGTTTTCTTTGGAGATTCAATTACCGACATCTGGAAGCTGGATGAGTCCTTTCCCGGCAAGCCCTACATCAATCGCGGAATCGGCGGGCAGACAACGTCACAAATGCTCGTTCGGTTTCGACAGGACGTGATCAATCTCGAACCGAAGGTGGTCGTCATTCTTGCTGGGACGAATGACATCGCAGGTAATAGCGGCCCGATCTCGAACGAAGACATCGAAGCGAATCTGAGCGATCTGGTCGAATTGGCCCGCGCGCACAATATTCGTGTGATTCTCTCCTCCATCCTGCCGGTTCACAACTACACCTCAAGATCGCAGGATTTCTTTGCTCAACGCCCAATGTCGAGAATTCTCGCGTTGAACAAATGGTTGAAAGAGTATTGCTCTGCCAATAACGTGATTTATCTCGACTACTTCCCGGCGCTGGTTGACGATAAGGGGCTTCTGAAGCGAGATCTGGCGGACGACGGACTCCACCCCAACAAAGCTGGGTATGCACTCATGGCACCTATGGCCGAGAAGGCCATTGAGCAGGCGTTACAGAAGCCAAGGGCTTCAATGAACCAGGACTGGGTTGTCGATATCGAGTTGAAGCATGGTTCTGATCGTGAACGCCAAACGCGGGAGCAGCTTCAGCGCTTGCTAGCCACGTACAATTTGTGCAAATACACCTTCACCCGTTCGGTGCTGATCGATCAAGCGTCAATCCCTCACAGTCACCCTGTTTTAACTCTGCACACAAGACACCTGGGCTCTGATGACCAGCTGTTATCAACCTACGTACATGAGCAATTGCACTGGTTTTTGGATGAGCACCTCCAGCAGACGCGAGCCGCCGAAGATGAACTGCGCAAAATCTATCGAAAAGTTCCGGTGGGTTCTCCGGACGGGTCTGATGACGAAGAAGGAACGTATCTGCACCTGATCACGTGCTATTTAGAAATGCAGGCGGACCGCCAGTTAATAGGCACAGAGCGCACGGCTGCGGTCATGGATTTCTGGGCCCGCGACCACTATCGGTGGGTTTATCGAACAGTGATCCGCGACGAACAGACGATTGCTCGCGTGGTACATCGGGAACAGCTGGAGGTTGGCTGAGTCTTCAATATTCCAGTAGCTCATCCCCTTCTGCTGCATCTATAATTGAATTGAGTTTCCGACCGCAGCGGCCTTCGGGGATACCCTGGCTGCTGCGGCGAGGGGTGATTTCTTTTGCGCCCTTAGCGGGTGTTCTTGGCGGCTGTAGGGGTAAAGCTTTGACCGCAAAGCTCGCGAAGGTCTCGCAAAACGCGCAAAGAAGAATTTGCCTCCGAGGGTGCTGGTGGAAACGTCGGTGCCTCCCGTGCTTGGAAAGGAAACGACCGGTGGTATTTTCCCGCGTGCGATTTTCCTTCCCGCAAACATCCAGCAATCAGCACTCGGCAGAGGCCAATCGCGGCCAATGCTGGTGCTCAAACCGTTATCGGCTGGCTGCTGAGTGCTGAGTCCTGACTGCTGAATGCTGAATGCTTCTCACCGACAAATTCGGCCGCGCCATCACAGACCTGCGGATTGCGATTACCGATCGCTGCAACTATAAGTGCGTCTACTGCCGTACCGGCAATGAGGGCGCGCTTTATGGTGAGCTGCCATTCGCGGACTATCTCCGTATGGCGCGGGTTCTGGTCTCACTCGGGATCACCAAGATTCGAATAACGGGTGGCGAACCGCTGCTGCGCAAGGGTGTCGTCGACTTCGTGCGCCAACTGCGGCAGCTTCGCACTGCGAACACCCAACGCCTCGATTTGGCGATCACCACTAACGGTCACTTGCTCGCCGATCTCACGCAGTCCCTGAAAGATGCTGGCCTGAATCGTGTCACGGTCAGCATGGACGCAGTCGATCCAGCCCGCTTCACTCGGGTCACGCGGGTACCGGGTGGTTTCGAGCATGTGCTAGCCGGTGTTCGCGCCGCGCGAGATGCCGGCTTAGGGCCAGTGAAGGTGAACTGTGTACTCATGCGCGGCTTCAATGAAGACCAGATCATTCCGTTCGGAAAGTTTGCTCGCGATGAAGGCGTGGTCGTGCGCTTCATTGAGTTCATGCCACTGGAAGAAGACCGCGTATGGTCGCCTTCTGTTGTCGTGACGCTGTACGAGATTATCGAGAAGATGGCTGAGTACCGGCCTCTAGTTGAAATCCCACACGCTCGCAGCGAAACCGCGCGGCGTTACCAATTTGATGACGGCATCGGCGAAATCGGAATCATCGCGCCTGTTTCCCACCCATTCTGCGGGCATTGCAGCCGAATTCGCATTACCTCGGACGGCAAGATTCGCACCTGTCTTTTTTCTGTTTGGGACCACGATCTCCATGAACTCATGCGGCGTGGCGCTTCGGACGACGACATGGCGGAATTTATTCGCGACGTGGTTAGCAAAAAGGAAGAGCGGCACCACATAGGCGAGCCCGACTTTGTGCCAGCATCGCGGACAATGGTGCATATTGGCGGATAACTATCAGGCTTTAGGAAAAGCATTTCACCACAAAGCCGAGAGCTTTTATCCTCGAGCTACCTGGCAATCCGAATTCACAAACAGAATCTTTAAGATTTGAATTAAGCTTTCCTTCGTGAGACTTCGTGCCCTTTGTGGTTTATGCCTTTTGATTCCCGCTTTGCACCAACCCATCTTTGCGCAACAAACTTTTCTCGGCTTTGATCGCAACCAATATCCAGGAGACCAGAACCTCAAGGTCCTGCGCCAAACCTTCTCCTATGCGGGATATTGGCTAAACAATCCGCCGGGCGAGAATACAAATACTTGGGCAGGCAAGCGGCAAGCGCTCCAGTCTGCGGGATTTGGGTTTCTCGTGTTGTTCAACGGCAGGCTCGACAAAGAATTACGGCGGGATCCCGAAGCGCTGGGAGATTCGGACGGAGCGATCGCCGCTTCTTCTGCGAAAAAGGAAGGATTTCCCCAGCACACAATCATCTTCCTTGACATTGAAGAGGGCGGCCGCATGCTGCCCGAGCAGAAGGCCTACATTTACGCATGGATAGACGCCGTAAATGCGGGCGGCTTTCGCGCTGGAGTGTATTGCTCAGGCATTCCGTCAAAGGAGGACAAGAACACAACTGTGGTGACCGCGAGTGATATTCGCAACAACGCCGAGGGGAGGGAAATCGCTTATTGGGTGACGAATGACGCATGCCCGACGGCGCCAGGCTGCGGTTTTCCGAAGTATCCTCCGCAGCCTGCCGAAAGCGGAGTCCGCTTTGCCGATATCTGGCAGTTCGCGCAGTCTCCACGGCGTCGTGACTTTGCTCGTCAATGCCACAACTACAACCGGGACGGGAACTGTTACCCTCCGGGCGTGCTTCCCTCGAGTGGTCTGCACGTGGACATCAATACGGCGAATTCTCCCGATCCCTCCGGCGCAAACAGTCCGAGCACCCCGTAGCTTCGCAGTTGCACCCATCCCTCACTCAGTGCAGAATGTTGGGTGGATTCTCTGTAAAGCGTGCGTCCGAAAAAGCGACTCTTTCGGACAATCAAGAGCATCCAAGCTAATAGCAGTAAGTGGCTTCAACATCCCCGCGGACTGGGCGTGAATTCGAAAGACGACGCGTAGCGAGCCCGCTGGAGCCACTGAGTGGCTTTCAACATCCCCGTTTCGGATTTGTGATGTATTTGTCGGACAGGAATGTCCGACCCTCACAATTTCCGAAGCTGAAAGCGTGGAACAATGGCTACGGCGCAAGTTTGCAGTCTGGAAAATTATCTTGTTCTCCCTGATCACACAATGGACGACCGCATTGCTGCGGCTAAGCGTGAATTGGGCCGCGATCTGGTCATCCTCGGCCACCACTACCAACGCGATGAAGTGATTCGCTTCGCGGACTTCCGCGGCGATTCTTACAAGCTTTCGCAACAGGCGGCACAGGCGGGCGGAAAGTACATCGTTTTCTGCGGCGTTCACTTCATGGCGGAGTCTGCCGACATACTCGCGCGCCCCGGTCAAGTCACGATTCTCCCCGATCTCAACGCCGGATGCTCAATGGCGGACATGGCCGAAATCACACAGGTGGAAGATTGCTGGGAAAACCTGGTTCGCGCCGGAATCACAAATGACGAAGGCGAGGGCGTCACGCCGATCACCTACATGAATTCGACCGCGGCGATCAAGGCGTTTTGCGGAGAAAGAGGAGGGGTGGTTTGCACATCTTCGAACGCCGCCGGTGCATTTCAGTGGGCTTTTTCGCGGACAGGAATGTCCGCGCAACACGAGCATTCCTCGCCACGCAAGATTCTTTTTCTTCCTGATCAGCATCTCGGCCGCAACACTGGATACAAACTTGGAATTTCGCTGAATGAAATGGTCGTCTGGGATCCCTACATGCTGAACGGTGGCGTCGATCCCGGACGTCTGAAGAAAGCTCGCGTAATCTTGTGGAAGGGCCATTGCTCCGTACATCAGCGATTCTTGCCTGAACATGTTGATAACGTGCGGGCGAAGTACCCCGGCATTCGTGTCATCGTTCATCCGGAATGCCGCTGGGAAGTTTGCCAGAAGGCAGATGGCATCGGCTCGACCGAAGGCCTTTTAAAGATGATTCGCGAGGCGCCGAGCGGGACCATGTTCGCGGTCGGAACTGAGATCCATCTTGTAAGCCGCATGGGCAAAGAGTTCGCGGCAGAAGGGAAAAGGGTCATCACGCTCGATGACTCCGGCTGCCTCTGCACGACGATGTTCCGTATCTCGCCGCAGCATTTATGCTGGGCACTTGAAAACCTCGTAGAAGGCAATATCGTCAATCAGATCAAAGTCCGCGACGACGTCAAGCACTGGGCGAAAGTTGCGCTGGATAGGATGTTGGAGATCGGGTAGTGTGGAGGGCGCGAACGCCCGCGCGGAAGCCCAAAGTGGCAACCCTCGAATGCGTTAATGGATTAAGTTGGTTCGTGGGCGGGGCGCCCGCGCCACATTCGATGAAGTAGAATAGGCGTACGTATGTCCTCCCGCACTTTCACTCTCGACGAAGCCCAGGATCTTCTGCCTGTCCTTGAATCGCTACTGCGCAAGGCAATCGATGGCAAAAAGCTGATCGAATCAGTCGATGCCGAGCTGCAGACGATTGCGCATCGGGTGCTGATCAATGGCGGGATGTCGCTTAACATCCTTCACCTGGCGCGGCGCAAGGCCGAACGCGAGAAAACCTTCCAGCGGATCAAAGATGCGATGGACGAGATCGACGCAATGGGCGTTCAGGTGAAAGACCTTGATATCGGCCTGCTCGATTTCCCCTGCGAAGTCGACGGTCGAATGGTGCTGCTCTGCTGGAAGCTCGGTGAGAAGGCGATCACCTACTGGCACGGCGTTAGCGAAGGCTTCGCCGGGCGCAAGCCAATCGACGCCCGCATCGCCAAAGCCAAGCGTACTCACTAGGCGCTTCGATTCCCCACCATTTTTAACCCGCAAGTTGACTGTCGAGTCGCGTTCTACTTCCAAGGTTCAGCATCACTCGTTGGTACAGGGCTGAGTTCGGGTAGAAAAGTGCTCTGCTACAATTTTCTAGGCTGATTCTGAACTGGCGTCAGCCAAAGGTTAAGCCATGTGGAATTCACCGCTGCGGCGTGTATTGCTTCCTGTCGGTGTCTTGTTGTTCTTGATTTCGGGAGGCTGCACGGGATTCTTTGTGAACCAGCCAAACTCCATTACGGTCACGCAGGCGGGATCGAGCACCCTCTCGGTTGCATCAGGTTCCACCGCGCAGTTAACGGCGACCGGGAGCTTCGATAGCGGTACGAAAGACGTCACCAATTCTGCTACTTGGCAAAGCTCTAGTGCCTGCGCCACGGTAAGCTCCACAGGGCTGGTCACGGGGGTGGGCGCTGTTTCGGACGTTACTATCACGGCAACTCTAGCCGGGGTCAGCGGATCAATTAGTGGTAGTGTAACCGGCGGCAGCGGGCAAACTCTAAGCGTTAATCCGCCCACAACGAGTTTCACGACTGGCGACCAGGCAACCTATACCGCGATTCTGAACGGAACCGACGTCACAGCGTCTACTACATGGGCGTCGAGCGATACTACGGTGGTATCGTTTTCGGGCAATGTCGCCACGTTTGTTGGTGCAGGAACAGCGACCATAACGGCTTCATTCGTCGGTAATGGAACTTGCGCCACAGGCGCAGTTACCGTCACTGTTCAATAGTTCCAGTCATACATACCAACGGTCGCCGTCCGACTAGTTATTCGTTTCTCATTTTTGTCCACCTACGTTTCCTCTCCTTTCGTAACCTGTTGCGCTTTCACGTAGCGCGCTAGAGTCCCTCCAGCAAGTCGCAAGCACTCTCGCGAAACTGGGGGCTGGCATGAAGTACGTTTTCGTGCTCGTGCTACTCGCATGTCTTACGGGCTGTGGTACTTCGCTGAACTCGGCGCCAAACAACAGTAACCAGCAATCTCAGCAACCTCAATCGCCTCCGCCGAACGCGCAAACCTACGACATGCTGGCATGGATGACCATGGATCCGTCTCTCGCCACGAGTCACCATATGTCGGGAACGGCGAATCCTATCTATACGAGCGTGCAGTCGGACCGTTTTTTCTGGACAAAGGCCGGCCAGGGTTACCCGTGGGACATTCAGTTGTACGATGACAAGTACATCTATCTTTGGGTTACCGAAGTGAACTGGAAGGATCCGAGCACTTACAAAGTCTTCCATGATCCGACGTTGGGCAATTACAACCTGCCGCTGGTCCCGAGGTTTGCTCAGGGCGGTTTCCCGGGATCGAAAATCACGATTCCGGCCTCAGACACAACCTACGAGACCCACTCGGATTGCAATACCTTCACCAGCCAGAAACTCGGCGGAGTGGTGAACACCGTATGGGGACCGTACACTGAAGCGCTAGGCGGCGACTTGCCCGACAATCTGCAGACACTGGTGATCAGTTACCAGTACAGCTGCGACAGCAATCTCCAAAACTGCAAGAACAAAGAAGAATTCCACGTCGCGAAGCCATATGGACTGGTCAAGTGGCAGCACCAGGTCCTGCAGTCCGACGGGACCTACGCGGCACCCGATAATGTGACGTATTTAAACAAGGTTGCGACTGGGCAGGTTACGCCTTATACCGTGTGTTTCTAAGGGTGCGGCATCGCGGGCAGCATCCAAGCGCCCCTAGCGTTGCGGAAGCGGAATAGAACAGATCAGAATATTCGGCCCGAAATTCTGCGGCCTGCCACCGAGACTGCGCAACTCCTCAAGCCACTCTAGTTCCCTGTCATCAATCCAGCCGGATTGAAAAAGGTGTAGCGTAGTCTCTCCTGGAACGCTCTGCCACGCCTTCTCCAGCACTTCAGGGAATTGGCTGCGATCGAAGCCGGCTTGAGTATGTGTCGCCACGAGAACGGAGTAGTCGCCGCATCGGAATAGCAAAATCGGTGCGGTTTGCGGCGAAAAGGGCAGCGGCATGCTGTCTCCGCAGAGATAGTAGTTCAGAACCACGCTCCCCTGCTCGTCGGTGAACAGGACCGAATCTCGCGGCAGTGTACGCAGGGAATTCATTGCTTCTTGCATCAGCTCGCGATGCTGATTTCGGGGCCTGATATGCGGCCCAGAGGGAGAAGGAGAGAAATTACAAGCGAGAAGTCCTGCCGCAAGCAGTACGGGCTTGAGAATCCGTTCCGAACCGCCGCGCATTGCGAGGGACAGGCGGTCAAGCCCAATAGCGATGCCCGGAATCGCAAACACGATCAGAAGCACGTCATGCCGAGTTCCGCCGTAGGGATAAAATCCGGCTAGCGCCGAAGCGAGGGTGACGACGAAAGGCGATAGCAACAGCATTGCCAAGCTACGTTGGTGGCGAGGGTCTCCCTTGGATGCCCTGAGTAGCACTGCAATGCCGACCAGGAGAAGCACGAATGCCAGAAATCCAATTGTCCCGTGACTGAAAAAGTATCGGAATAGTCGCAGGGTTTTGGTCCACCCGAAGGCCGCTACCGCATCTTGGCCTCGATGAAAAACCGAACTGCGCAGCCACGTGGCGGCGATCTCAGATGGCAATCCGCTCCGCCGCAGCTTCGAGATTTGCGTAATGTGCAACAAAACGCAGATCGCAAGGGCACCAGCCTGGCCGGCAATCCACACCGGCAGAAGTGGTACCTTGCTACGTTCCACTAGACGAAGTAGTCCGTACACTCCTGCCGCGAAAGCAAAGAAGACCGCCGAGTAATGCGTAAGCAGGGCGAGGTAGAGAAACCCTGCGGAGAACAGGATGGATTTGACCTCGACTTCGTCGATAGCACATTCGAGAAAATAAAGAGAACACACGCAAAAAAGAAGCAGGAAGGAATACTGCCTGATTTCAACCGAGAGCGAGACAAGCGACGGCGCGAACAAGGCCATTGCGCACGCAAACCAAGCCGCTCGCATGCCGGCAACTTCTCGTACCCATAGGAACACTACCCAACAAAACACAATACCTGCGGCAACGAATGGCAATCTCAAAAAAAATTCAGATCGGCCCACGAGAGACCAATAGTGAAGAAGCAAGATCATCATCGGAGGGTGCGCAGTAGTCAGACTGGCTTCGTAAGCAAGCTTTAATGATGGCTGGCGTGAAAGAAAGTAATGGAGGGCCTCGTCTGGGTTCAGGAATGTCAACCATGCAAGGCGCAGACGTAAGAGGAATCCTGCCGCAAAAAATAGGGGCACGAAAACTCGCTTACAAATCTCCGCTGTACTTCGTTGCGTTGACACCTGAGCTGTGGTGGCCATCAGGAAGCATCTATTCTATGCGTGGTCTGAATTTCAGCCTGTTAAACTGAGCACAGATGATCCCTTCCACGCGTGACGCCCTCGCGTCTTCCGCGGAAAGTGCCGCAAAATCGCAAGCACGGGTTCGGCAATCCGCCGATTATGCTTCGTCATTAGCTGCCATTGTCTCCACCGCCGTTTGGTTCGGAATAGTGGTTGGCCTCGGAGAAGGTCTTGGCCTCCTGGTTTTTCAGCGAATTAATTGGGCGCAATGGGCGCGGGTGATGCACGTTTCCAAAGAGATCCTGTGGATCTCGCCTGTTGTCGACCTCTGCTTTTTCCTGTTAATCGCGACAATTGTTGCGTTGACCTCGCAAATCTTTCCGCGTCTGGCCCCCGTTCGAGTCCTCGCCTGTATTCTGGTCTTCCTCGCTGGCTACGACTGGCTCATGCTTACGGGCCACTTCTATCGTCGTGCGGCCCTCATTTTTGCTCTCGGAGCGTCGGTTGCATTCGCACGCTGGATTCGAAACCATGAATCAGGAACTGCCCATTTTTGGAAAAGATCAGCCCCCCTGCTCGTGGGACTTCTCCTTCTTCTGATCGGCGCGATAGAAGGTGGCAAACGCTGGTCTGAGCGACGGGCGGTCTCCCATCTTCCACCGGCACGACCCGGTTCGCCCAATGTGCTTGTGATTCTCGTCGATACGCTTCGCGCCGATCATCTTTCTTCTTACGGATACTCGCGCCCGACAAGTCCGAAAATCGACCAACTGGCGCGCCAGGGTGTGACCTTTGAAAATGCAATCGCGGCGTCGTCATGGAGCCTGCCTTCGCATGCTTCTCTGGTGACTGGGTGTCCGGTGCACGACCATGGGTTGGGAAATGTAAAGCCGATGCCATGGTTCGGTTGGGGAGAGTCCGGAATGAACGGCCTTCCGACGCTCGGAGAGGCACTGCAGAAACTTGGCTATCGCACAGGCGCATTCTCCGCCAACCGAATTTACTTCACCAGCAATGTCGGACTGGGGCGCGGATTCATGCACTTTGAAGATTACTTCGATGGCGTGGGCGATGTGTTTGTGCGCACGCAGTTCGGGAGAGAATTCGCGCGGCTGTACATGAACCGAAGCGAAAAGAGCAAATTCACTCGAGTGTTTCGAGCTGTTGGGCTAAGCGCATGGCTCGATAAAGACTCCGAAGGCTCTGGGGACTACGGCGGAATCTATGGAATTCGTAAACGAGCTGACGAAGTGAACCGCGAGACTCTGCGGTGGATTGCTCGCAACAGCCAGCATCCGTTTTTCGCTTTCCTGAACTATCTCGATGTGCACTACGGCTACGGTGGCCCGGCGGGCTACTCCAAACCGGCTTGGAATCACGGAACAACAATTGACGAATACGATGCGGGTATCAAGTACACGGATGATGTCATTGGCCAATTACTACATTCCCTGGACGATTCGGGAGTCCTGAAGAACACAATCGTGATTATTACTTCCGATCATGGTGAATCCCTTGGCGATCATGGGCTGAGTTTTCATGGTGCAGCGTTGTATTGGGAGCTGGTGCATGTGCCCCTGATCATCTCCTGGCCGGGTCATATCCCCCAAGGTGTTAGGGTTCAACAACCGGTCACGAATGCTGCAATCGCGAACACGATTTTGGATTTAATCGGCACGCAGAGCAATCCGTTCCCCGGTCCGTCACTGCAATCGTCGTGGAGACAGCCCGTTCTTGCGAATTGGCCCTATGTAGTTTCCGAGCTTCCTCAAACGAACACGATTGTCCCCGCCGATCGCGCCATGCAGGGCAAAATTCCAATTGCGACCGATGGCTGGATGAAGTCTTTGATCTCACCGCAGTGGCAGCTCATTGTTCACGAGAAATACCCCGCGCAAATTTACGACTGGCAAGTTGATCGCAGCGAAGAAAAAAATCTTGCCGGCACCCTCGAAGGCCGTGCCGCCATAACCTCTCTCTTGCATGCTCTTTCGAGTAAATAAGAAGTTGCGACCCGAAAGATCATGTACGGTACATAGTTCCTGCCGGCGTATTTGATATCCTAAACACCAGCACGCAAAGACTGCTTCGCGGAGATTGCATGCATTCGCTCGCATTTTATGGCGGCCCCGATCAGGTGATGACCGTCACTTCAGGAATTGCCAGCATCATTGGTTTTCTGCTGATTTTCTGGAACAAGCTAGTGCACGGCTTTCTGAAACTCTTCGGTCTCACGCGCAAGGCTTCTGAGCCGGCTCCACAGCAGGACACCTCGAAAACTTCCTCATAGGCGATTCATTGCGGAAAAAAGCAATCGTCATTGGTCTCGACGGGTTAGAACCTACAATCGTTGAATCCATGCTGGACCGCGGCGAGCTTCCAAATCTTGCTCGCATTCGTCAAATGGGCTCGTATTCGCGGCTGAAGACCACTTATCCGGCGCAAACCCCTGTTGCGTGGTCCTCGTTTGCCACCGGTACGAATCCCGGCGGACATGGTATTTTCGACTTCATCTCACGCGATCCCGCGACCTATCTTCCCGATGCGGCGTTAAGTCACTTCGAGCGTCCGAAGAACATGTTCGCTCCACCTCGCGTGGTGAATCAGCGCAGGGGAGATCCGGTGTGGCATGCACTCACTGCAGAGGGCGTCCCGAGTGTTGTTCTGCGTTGCCCCTGTACGTTCCCCCCGGACCAGATAAACGGGCGAATGCTTGCCGGCGTCGGCGTGCCCGATATCCGTGGCGCGCAAAGCAAAGGCACGTTCTACACGCAGGATAAGAACACGCAGGCGCACGAAAGCGAACAGGTCGTGATTCTGGCGCCAGGCGATGAACTGAAGACCTATGTGATCGGCCCGCGAAATACTCGCCAGTCCCCGCCGGCTGACGCGCTTTGCGAAATCAAAGTCCGCGTCGTAAAGGATCGCCGCCTTCTGATCATTGAAACCAGCGGAGCACCGGAACGAATTGAGATTCACGAAAAGTCGTGGAGTGGGTGGGTGCGTTTCAAGTTCAAGCTTTCAATGCTTCAGTCAGTGGCCGGAATAGCACGAGTTTATGTAAAGCAACTCGAACCGCAGCTTGAGTTCTACGTGTCAGCAGTAAACTTCGATCCGGATTCGCCGTTGTTCCCGGTCTCATCTCCAACGAACTATGCGAAGGACCTGGCTGGAGAGATCGGTTTGTTCTCGACGCTCGGCATGGCCGAAGACCACAACGGCCTGAACAATGGTCGGTTCGATGAACGCGCTTATCTGGCGCAATGTGAACTGGTGCTTGAAGAACGTGAGCGCCTGATGCGGTTTGAGCTCGGCCGGTTCAAAGAAGGCTTCTTCTTCTTGCTCTATGACACGCCAGATCGTGTTCAGCACATGCTATGGCGTCTTCGCGATCGAGAACATCCTGGGCATGAGCCAGACTTGGCGAGAGATTTCTCCACGGCGATCGAAGAGCACTACGCATGTTGCGACCGACTCCTCTCGTCAGTGCTCGACAAAGTGGACGAAAATACATTCCTGATCGTGCTCTCTGACCACGGATTCAACGCGTTTCGCCGTGCCTTCGACACCAATACATGGCTCTGGCAAAACGGCTTGCTCGCGCTTAAGAACGGCCGAAAACCGAGCGAAGAATCGGGCGATGCATTCGGTTCGGTTGATTGGTCCCGTACTTACGCTTACGCGGTAGGCCTTGGAGGAATCTATCTGAACCTCAAGGGCCGTGAGCGTGAGGGAATTCTGGAGGAGGGAACGGAGGCCGAACGCATCCGAACGGCAATTCAATCGGGTCTGGCCGGATTCTCCGACGCTCAGAAGCAACAAATCGCAATTCGCAATGTGTCGCGCCGGGAAGAACTCTATTCGGGTCCTTATGTCGCGAACGCTCCTGATTTACTCGTCAACTTCTGCGCGGGATTTCGGGTATCGTGGCAAAGTGCGGTCGGTGGATTTGCAAAATCGTTGTTTGAAGACAACATTCGGCGGTGGAGCGGAGATCACATCATCGATCCAGATGCAGTGCCTGGAATTCTGTTCATGAATCAAAATCCCCACCCTGTCGCAAAGAACGCGACAAGGATGGGGCACCCAGATCAGAT